>Ga0065709_1006192_pt1 | contig 21287 bp, 20 predicted proteins | sample Hoacrofraction14_2_FD_59096 | JGI IMG/M metagenome (GOLD analysis project Ga0065709, IMG submission 59096) | Hoatzin crop microbial communities from Cojedes, Venezuela, sample from fiber fraction 14 v1 | ecosystem: Host-associated > Birds > Digestive system > Esophagus > Crop | place: Venezuela...
GGAGACATGGGTCATAATAGAGAGCGTATCTTTAAGGAAAATGTATGATGAAATCGTTACATTTATAGGAAAATATCTCCTTGATAAAAAAGAATATGATGAAGCATTTGTGGTATATGGCAAGGCGGCAGATATATATCCTGAAGGTGATTGGCAGATAGGTCAGATAGAAGCGCTCATAAATAAGGGTGATTATAAAAATGCCTTTAGAGTATATGATGAAGCTACAAGCTATTACACTAATGAACTTGGCGTGCCGGTACCAAGCAAGTTCATGCAGATTTATCATAAGATGAGTCAAAAAATCGATAATATTCCGGGACAAATCGGTCAAATACAAGCTGAAATGACCAAGGAAAGAAAAAATATAGAAATAGATGATAATGGTGCATATGATTGCTCGTACCCAAGTTTTATTGATGCATATCACATACTTTCGAGAAATATGGAAAGAACAGGATATTCGGTATTCATGATGTTATGTACACTTGTGGATTATGAAGGAAAAATGATTAGAAACAGCGAGAAACTAGCATCAAGAAGTAAAGCTTTGTGGGAAGCCATTCATACAACACTTCGTCAAGGAGATACATTTACAAGATATTCGAATAGCCAGTACTTGGTGCTCCTAGTTGGAACAAGTCAAGAAGACTGCGAAATAATATATAAGAGAATTAACAAGAAATTAAAGGAAATCGCAGGACCGCGTGCTGATTTTAAGTATAGCGTAGTATCTCTTGCGGAGCTTCCGAAAGAAATAGCGAACTGATGTTCATAAAAAGTTTACATTTTATTAAAATTCACGAAAATTTCATCGAAAATTATTTACTTTTATCATAATTGATAATGACATTGAAATTGCTTTGTGATATATTTAGCATAGCTGTTAAAAAGGGGACACTAAAATTAGCGTTACCCTTTTTTTAAAGCGATATTCACAATTTAGATAAAAATATAGGCAATAAATGCATTATTTATACTCAATTTGAGGATATATTATGAAAAAGTATCAAACTGTTAAAATTATTGTTAACACACATAAAAAATATTGGATGCCAAAAAGCAAGATGTATATACCGATGCAGGTCGGAGCAGCTCTTGCCAAGGATGACGCAGGAAATGTGAAAGATCTCGGATATCAAAGAGATGACGAGGGTGAAAATATTTCCGAGAAAAATCCACTATACTGCGAACTGACAGGCCTGTATTGGGCATGGAAAAATCTAGATGCAGATTATATAGGACTTTGTCACTATCGTAGATATTTTGGCGGCAAACGTTCATCCAGAAATCCAAAAGGTAAGATACTTCTTCGCAAAGAACTACAGCCTATGCTCGGTAAATACAGAGTATTTGTACCTGCAAAAAGAAGATATGTGATAGAATCTTTATATTCACATTATCAGCATACGCATTATATTGAACATTTGTATGTTACAAGAGGCATTATTTCGCAGCTTTATCCTGAATATATCGAAACCTACGATAAAGTTCTAAGAAAAACAAGCGGGCATATGTTTAATATGATGATAATGGACAGAGAACTAATTGATGAATATTGCACGTGGCTCTTTAACATATTATTTGAACTTGAAAAGAAAATAGATACAAGACATATATCACACTTCCAGGGAAGATATTGTGGAAGAGTCAGTGAAATAATATTCAACGTATGGCTTGATTATCAGATAGAAACAGGCAGAATAAAGAAAGATGAAGTTAAAGTTCTGCCATATGTATATATGGAAAAGATTGATTGGGTAAAGAAAATATCCAAATTTTTAAGAGCAAAACTTTTCCATGAAAAATATGAAGTTTAAAAAGGTTGGTACAAAACTTTGGAACTTTCAACAGTAAATGTCTTTAAGCATATGCAGTCATCGGGAAGCGTAATATTAAATGATGATGAGTTAAAAGAGCTCCAAAAGACATTAAATGGCATCTTGGCAGATATAGTTGAAGTCTGCGATGCGAACAATATTATATATACACTTGGAGGCGGATCTGCTCTCGGAGCAGTCAGACATGGTGGCTTTATACCTTGGGACGATGACATAGATATCAATATGCCAAGGAAAGATTACAACAGATTCATACCGCTTTTTAAGAAAAAATACGGATATAAGTATTACATTCATACTCCGCAAACAACCAAAGGCTACAATCTTCTTCTTTCCAGAATAAGACTAAAAGGAACAAGCGTTGTCACAAGGGAAGACTTTCAAAACAAAGAGGCCGGCGCTTTTGTGGATTTATTTGTTATAGAGAATACATTTGATAATGCATTGCTTCGAACCCTTCATGGATTTGGATGCAATGCATTCGGCATGCTTGTATCATGCAGAAAATTTTATAGAGATAGAAATGAACTCTTGAAGATAGCAAAAGATTCGAAAAATCCAAAAGTCATGAAGGTGTTTAAGAGTAAAATAGCCATCGGAAGATTTATTTCGTTCATAAAGCTTGACACATTGGTCAAAGCAGGCGATAATTGGAATCGTTTGTGTAATAACAATAATTCAAAATATGTTGTTGTACCTACAGGAAGAAAATATTTCTTTGGTGAGATGTATAAAAGAGAAGACATCTGCAAAACAGTAAAATATAACTATGACGGACATAAGTATAGAGTACCGAAGAATATTGACTTATATCTGAAAAATTTGTATGGCGATTATATGAAAATACCAAGCAAAGATCAAATAGAACAGCATGTTTTCTTTAAACCGTTTTATTTAGATAAGAAGAAACAATAAGGAGTTTGAAATGAATGTTGCACTAATATTTGCCGGCGGAACAGGTAAAAGAATGAATTCAAAGACAGTACCAAAGCAGTTTCTCATGCTTTACGGCAAACCACTTATAATATATACACTTGAGAAATTTGAAAATCACCCTGAAATTGATGGCATCGTTATAGCGTGTCTTGAGTCGTGGATTCCTCAGATGAAAAAATATTGTGAAAAATTCGATATTACAAAAGTAAGAGCAATCGTTCCGGGTGGAGAATCCGGACAGGAGTCTATCTACAACGGACTAAAGTCTATATCATCAATGTATTCTGATGAGGATACAGTTCTCATACATGATGGAGTAAGACCTCTTGTCGATCCGGATACAATCACAAGCGCAATTGAATGCGTACAGGAAAAAGGCAATGCAATTACAGTTACACCTGCCATTGAAACAATCTTTTTGGATAATGAAGCTGATGGTGAAGTAGGAAGAATAATCGACAGAAAGCAATGCCTTATGGCAAGAGCACCTCAGTGCTTTAGACTAGGCGAAATTATGAATTCTCACAAGAGGGCTATTGCCGAAAATAAATATGATTTCATAGATTCGGCCAGCATGATGAAATATTACGGTCACAAGCTTTATACAATAGAAGGAAAAGCTGAGAACATCAAAATCACGACACCTGTTGATTTCTATATGTTCAGAGCAATAATAGACGCTCGTGAGAACTCTCAGATTTTCGGATTATAAATTTTATTTTTGACAAAAGCGATATGTCTTTTAGGAGGAAAATATGCCTGTAGTTAAAATAGTAAAAAGAAAAGCCAAAAGAATATACCCGGCAGCAGTAGAAGGAAAATTTTTCAAGAGAATCGGTGTTGCATGGAAACAAACCAAAACATGGGTAGATAGAAAAATAGGATATGAAAACAGAAAAATACTCGCTAATAACACAGCTGTAAATCATAATCAAATAATGTTCATAACTTTCAATCACAGCTATTCATGTAATCCAAAATATATCTGCGAAGAACTTATTAAGAGAAATGCTGATGTTGAAATATACTGGGGCGTTACAAATATGAATACAAGAGGCTATGTTCCCGATCTTCCAAATGTGCATGTTGTAAAAATGAATAGCTATGAATATTTCGAAGCTGCATGCTCTTCTCATGTGATAGTTATCAATTCACTTCTTGGGGATAAGTTCTATCCATTCCCTGTTAAGAAAGAGCAGAGAGTTTTTGAAACATGGCATGGAAGTCTTGGAATCAAGAGATTTGATCTTGCACATTACAACACAAATTTATCATGGCCTGAAGCAGCAGTCAGAACAGGTAAACTTACAAACTACTGTATTTCAAATTCTAAATTTGAAGAAGATGTATTCCGTGAGACATTTTGGCCTCAAACAAAAATTATGAGACTTGGACATGCAAGAAACGATATCTTCTTCGATACATATAAAGAGCAGAGAGAGCAGTGGAAGAAAGATTTCTTTGAAAAATATGAAATCAAAGAAGGTACAAAGCTTGCTCTTTATGCGCCAACATTTAGAGATACTCACAATTTCGAAGTATACGATCTTAATCCTAATAAGGTTGTTGAGGCTTTGGAAGAGCGTTTCGGCGGCGAATGGAAGTTACTTCTTCGCTATCATGATAATGATAAAAAGAATGAAAAGAAAAAGAATAAGCTTGTACAAGACTGCGTAATAGATGTAACGGATTTGCCGGATATTCAGGAACTCCTTTCATTTATTGATTGTGGTATAACAGACTATTCATCTTGGATTTATGATTACATACTTGCAAGAAAGCCTGGCTTTATTTATGCAAGAGATGTTGATGTCTATAACAATGAAAGAGGCTTTTATTTCAAACTTGAAGAATCACCATTCCCTGTTGCAAAAGACAATAATGAAATGGTGGAAAATATTTTGAATTTTGATGATGATCTTTATCAAAGAAAGGTGACAGAATTCCTTGAAGAAAAAGGCTGTATGGATGACGGACATGCGAGCGAGAGAATTGTAGACAGACTCATGAAACTTCTCGGATAAAAATTATGAATACGCAAAATATTGTTCAAAGTTTTAATAAAGAGAATAAGAGAAATGGCAGAATTGATTTTCTGCGATTTCTCTTTGCATTTATAGTAATGCTGCATCATTCAAGGTATTTGCTGGGAGATGATGACTGCCTTTTTCTTGGAGGGTCACTTGGCGTAGAGTTTTTTTTCATAATATCAGGATATTTTATGATAGTCTCAATAGAGAGAAGACTTGTCGCATCTGAAGGCTCATCATCAGAACTTGCTTTGGCAAAAGATACAAGCGCCTTTTTGAAAAGAAAAGTCAAATCACTTTTGCCACAGCTCCCTATAGCATGGATAATAGGTTTGGGATTTGTCGTATATGTCAGACGCCTAAATGTCAGAGGCGGACTTGATAAGATTATTGATACAATAGGCGAGTGGACGCTTCTCAAAATGACAGGTATGCATACGGGAAGCCTTGATGGAGTAATATGGTATTTGTCATCCATGCTTCTTTGCATGGCAATTCTATATCCTCTTATCATGACATGGCCGAATATGATGAAGAAAATATGGTGCCCGCTTATAGCCTTTATGCTCCTTGGAATTACATGCATTATAGATTCCAATCCCAGAAATCCCACGAAAGTATACGCGTTTATCTACAAAGGAAACCTTCGTGCGATGGCAGAAATTTGTATCGGAATATCCATCTATCCTTTTGTAAAAAAAATGTCGAATATAAATTGGAATGTATTTGCAAAGATACTTTTTGAATTTATTGAAGTAATCGGATACATATTGCTTATTCGCTACATGTATATTGAAAAGCCTAATGAAAAAGATTATTTTTACATACTGATTTTTGCGGTATGCATTATATTATCACTTTCAAAGGCCGGAATACTATCAAAACTATTTGATAATAAATTTTCTTATAGACTTGGCAAATTCAGCCTTGCACTTTATTTTTCGCATATATATTATGCGCAGAATTTGAATGTAATAATTGATGGATTAAAAAAGAGTGATAAGATAATTATTTATGTCGCATGTGCGCTTGCTACAAGTATTGTTGTAGAAATATTGTCGGTGCTTTATAAAAAATATGCGGATGAAATAAAAAAACTTTTAAAGAAAAGCATGATAGCTAACAAAATAGCATAAATGATATCATTTTTGAAAAGGCATTATTATGAAAAAAATTTTATTCATATGTAAAAAATACCAATTCCTATTTGAAGAATTGGTAAAAAGAGATTTTAAACAAAAATATAAAAGAAGTATACTCGGAATGGGATGGAGTATATTATCTCCACTCCTTTCGCTCCTTGTAATGTACATGGTATTTTCAAGAATGTTTGGTAATAGAATGGAACACTATGTTATATACCTTTTTAGCGGCCAACTTGTACTTTCCTATTACAAAGAATCTACCAAAAACGGCATGACAAGTCTTGTGAATAATTCGAAAATTTTCACTAAGATCAATGTTCCGAAATATATGTTCTTGCTTTCAAAAAATGTATCGGCATTAGTGAATTTCGGACTCACACTCCTAGTATACTTTGTTTTTTGTGTATTTGACGGTATTGTATTTCATCCGAGGCAGTTTTTACTTCTTTTCCCAATACTATGTCTTCTTCTTTTGAATATAGGAGTAGGACTCATACTGTCGGCCATGTTTGTATTTTTCAGAGACGTGAGATATCTGTACGATGTTATGCTGACTCTCTTAACATACGTATCAGCTATATTCTATTCGGTGGATAGCTTTACACCAACGGGACAGAGACTTTTTTTGCTAAACCCAATATATGTTTATATCAAGTACTTCAGAACAATTATGATAGATTGTAAGATACCGTCGATTCAGTATCATTTACTCTGCACATTTTATGCACTTATCTTTCTTGTAATCGGCGGCTATATATATAAAAAGAATAATCACGCATTTTTGTATTATTTGTAAAAAGAGGTTGATATGTCTGTAATTGAATGTAAAAACGTTAGCATAAGATATATGACAGGTGATTTCAAAGCGATAGGTCTTAAAGAATACGTAATTAGACATATAAAAGGTAACTATCACGTAAAAGAATTTTGGGCCGATAAAGATATCACATTTAATCTTGAAAAAGGAGACATGCTTGGAATCATAGGAAGCAATGGCGCAGGTAAGTCAACGCTTTTAAAGGCCATAACAGGAATTATGGTACCAACATATGGGGAACTTCATACAAAGGGTCAGATAGCTGCACTTCTGGAGCTTGCAAGCGGTTTTGATGCTGATATGACAGTAAAAGAAAACACTTATTTAAGAGGCGCATTGCTTGGATATACAAGAAGCTTTCTTGATGAAAAATATGATGAAATAATAAAGTTTGCCGAGCTTGAAGAATTTCAGGATTATGAATTTAAGCAGTTGTCATCCGGAATGAAGAGCAGACTTGCATTTTCAATCGCTTGTCTTGTAAATCCGGATATAATCATACTTGATGAAGTACTATCTGTAGGCGATGGCGCATTCAGAAAAAAATCCGGTGACAAAATGAAAGAAATACTTGGAAGCGGCGTTACAGGCCTTCTTGTAAGTCATTCGATTTCTCAGGTCAGAGAACTGTGTAACAAAATTTTATGGCTTGATCATGGCAAACAAGTTGCATTCACAGAAGATGTCGATCACTATTGCGATGCATACGAAGAGTTCCTTATGACCAAAAAACTTCCCAAGACAAAGGAAGATATAGACAAACTCGCCAAGAATCATCACATAAGAAAAGAAAAAGAAGATAAGGAAAAAGCCGAGAAACTGGCAAAGAAACTCGCAAAAAAATCTTAAAAACAGAGGATGTATGAACATGATTACAGAAAGTGCAAATGATAAATTTTTGCAGGAAGATTTGGAAAAACTTACAAATGATATGCAAACACCTATAGAAGAAATATCAAATGCTGATTTTATTATTACAGGTGCAACAGGACTTGTCGGTTCGCAAATAGTAAAGAGCCTAGCTGCGCTCAACAGACTAAAAAATGCAAATATAAGAATTTATGCACTCGTTAGAAATACAAATAAAGCAGAGCAAATCTACAATGATTTGCTAAGTAGAGATGACATAAAGATGGTCGTAGCTGATTTGAATGATAGAGAAATGCTTTTTTCATCAGTAAAAGAAAATGTGAAAAAAGAAGATAACAGAAAGCTATTTCTTATTCATACGGCAGCAGTAACGGTTTCGAAAATGATGGTTGAAAAACCTGTTGAGACAATAGAAACAGCCATAAACGGAACCAAAAATATCCTTGATTTATGCCTTGAGCAAGGCGTATCTTCATGTGTTTATTTATCATCAATGGAAGTGTACGGAAAGTTTGAAAACGGAGAATATGTAACAGAAGATAAAATGGGATATGTTGATCCGCTTGCTGTTCGAAGCAACTATCCGCTTAGCAAAAGAATGTGTGAAAATTTGTGCGTATCATACGCATCCGAGTATGGCCTTGATATAAAAATTGCAAGACTTGCGCAGACATTTGGCGCAGGAATATTAAAAGGTGAAAACAGAGTCTTTGCGCAGTTTGCAAAAAGCGTCCTTGAACAAAAGGATATAGTTCTTCATACAAAAGGCTTGTCAGAAGGAAATTATGCATATACTATCGATACGGTAAGAGCACTTCTTATTATTCTTACAAAAGGAAAATCCAAAGAAGCCTACAATATTTGCAACGAATCAGCGCACACAAGCATTGCGGATATGGCACAGTTTGTGGCAGACAAACTTTCGAATGGCACAATTAAAGTTACTTTTGATATACCAAAAGAAAATACATACGGATATGCAGCAGATACTAAGATGAAATTATCAAGTCAAAAGCTAAGAGAACTTGGTTGGAGCCCTGAATACTCCTTAGAAGATGCTTACACCCGAATGATGGGTAGCATGAAGTCTTGGAATTAAGAATAAATATAATATTGTATATCTAAACCATTTGTCTATCTTGGCCGGATTTTAAAAAAAGTGTTATATACCGATAAAATACTTTTTAAAATTACGTTTTTTTGCAAAAAATACATATTTTTTAAAAAAAAGTGAAATTTTTTAGTTTCATTTTAGGTTCGTTTATGATAATATATACATCGTAAGAAATGCACTTCTTACGAAATGAAATAATGTTTGGAAAAGAATATTTCTTTTCCTACATATCTCATCAATACCCCTCATAATAAGAAGCCGGTAGATATTCTGTGTATCTACCGGCTATCTTATTCTCAAAATGTATACATTTTGAGAATAAGAACTGCTCCATGCTTTGCATTCCCGCAGTTCTGAGAATATTCGGAAATCGTCATGCTCATACTTCGCATTCCTTTTTTCCTCATATTCGCTTCGATTTCAAATGCGAAATTATGCTTGCAGGCAAGCGTGCGCACAATTTCGCGCTTGAAATTCTCAAAACGTATACATTTTGCAAAATAAAATGAAATTATGATATTTTTTATGATATGATAAATGGTAACTTATAGATATAGAAATGCGTTATAACTAAAGCTTGTATCTACTGATATCACAAACAAATAAATAGGGCGAGGAGATACCGTATGAGTATTCATGAAATAAACGGTTCAAAAAAACAAAAAGGAACATTCATAGTTGAAGTGACTCATTGCGAAGAAGGAACCTGGCAAGGAAAGGTTACTTGGGCAGAAAGCGGAAGAAAAGAAGTATTCAGAAGTGCTTTGGAACTCATGAAAATGATGGATGCTGCTATGAACGGAGAAATAGAAGAAGTTCAAAATACATCTGCATCATAAAGGGGAGAATATGAGCGAAACAAAGCAAAAACTTTTTGCAATAAATCTTGTAAGCGTTGGAATAGACGGAAGTGAAAACGGCGACTTCTATGGTAGAATATGGGAGCCATATGAAGAAGATGCACAAAATTTCAACGGAATAAATGATATGCTATTTAAAATCGATGATTTGTATGACAAGTGGAATTATCCGCAAAGAGCATTAAACAAAAGATCGCTTGTCAAAAAAGAAATCAAAAAGACACCGATAAATGTAAGAGCACTCGATCTTGGTGACAAAATAGATAAAGTTCAAGAAAAAAGCGGAGATATAGCAACATTTGTTATACAAGTAAGGTATAGACAAAGAGCTACATGGCAAGGCAAAGTTATTTTTTCCGAAAAAAATATAAAAGCTGATTTCAAAAGCGAACTTGAACTTATCAAATTTATTGATGACTGCATGAAAAATTATAAGCAGTCAGTCGAAAAGGGTTAAAAGAGGAAAATAAAAATCAGGCATGTAACTAAAATTGCGGCCTGATTTTTTGTGTGGTATAATTCCAAATATCATGTAAAAGGGAGAAATGCGATGAATAGTTATAATATAGACAAGACAATAAAAGTTATTCTCCAGGATTACGACAAAAAAAGAGACATTGACAAAATGGACGTGTTCGGACAGCCGGATTCAAGTGCTGTTGAAGACATAACACATAAACTTCTAAATGTTATTTTTCCGGGATATTATAGAGATCCGGTCTACAAAAGTTTCAATTATCGAAACAGACTCGCAGTTTTAATTGAAGATGTTATTTATAATCTGGAAAAACAAATTTTCATTGCGCTCAGCTATAATGAAAATTACAAAGACGCAGATGAAAATAAAAGAAGAGAAGCGGCACGTAAAATCAGTGCTGAATTTGGAGAACGTATCCCAAAAATCAGAGAGTACGTTGATACGGATATAACGGCAACATTTGATGGAGATCCTGCAGCCTATGGCAAAGAAGAAATAGTACTTTCCTATCCGGGACTCCTTGCAAGCACCATAAATAGAATAGCACATGAACTATTTCTCCTTGAAGTTCCGCTTATCCCAAGAATGATGACAGAATATGCTCATAGCAGAACAGGAATAGACATTCACCCCGGAGCTACAATCGGAAAATATTTCATGATAGATCATGGGACGGGAGTTGTTATCGGTGAGACATCGATTATCGGCGAGCATGTCAAAATTTATCAGGGAGTTACGGTTGGTGCACTTTCGACCAGAGGCGGTCAAACGCTGAAAGGCGTAAAACGTCATCCTACAATTGAGGACAATGTAACGCTATATTCAGGAGCATCTATTCTTGGAGGATGCACGGTAATCGGCCACGATTCGGTTGTTGGTTCAAACTGTTTCGTAACGACATCCATTCCGGCCAATACAAAAGTTTCAATCAAGAGTCAGGAACTCATATACAGAGACGGAAACGGCAAAACAATAAAACTTGACGAACTAAAAGACGGCGATTGTTGGGACAAAAATTAATTTTTATTTAAAGAAGGAATTTAAAATGTTTGAAGAAATCACAAAAGAAATGTTGAAGTTTATTGACAATGCACCTACATGTTACCACGTAGTAGCGAATATGGAAGAAGAACTTTTAAACGAAGGATTTGAAAAGCTATGTGAATTCGAGATTTGGAATCTTGAAATGGGTAAAAAATACTTCGTTACAAGAAACGGTTCATCCATAATTTCATTTAAAGTGCCCAAAGATGACTTCAAAGCATTTCTTATGACGGCAAGCCACAGTGATTCACCGTCATTTAAAATAAAAGAAAATCCCGAAATGGAAGTATCAGATACTTATGTAAGATTGAATGTTGAAGGATATGGCGGAATGCTGGATGCACCATGGTTTGACAGACCGCTATCAGTTGCAGGAAGAGTTTTTGTAAAAGAAAGTGACAACAAAATAAAATGTGAACTCGTAAATGTTGACAGAGACCTTTTGATGATTCCATCTGTTGCAATTCATATGAACAGAGAAGCCAATAACGGATACAAGTATAATGCTCAAAATGACATGCTTCCGCTTTTTGGAGATGAAAAAGCAAAAGATAAATTCTTTGAAATAATTGCCGAAAATGCAAACGTCAAAAAAGAAGATATTATCGGTCACGATTTGTTTTTATATAACAGAGTAGAATCAACAACATGGGGCGCAAATAATGAGTATATATCAGCATCAAGAATAGATGATCAGGAATGCGTATATACTACATTCAAAGGATTCCTTTTAGCAGATTCAAACACTCATTTACTTCTTCACTGCGTATTTGACAATGAAGAAGTAGGAAGCGGAACAAAACAAGGTGCAGCATCAACATTCTTAAAAGATACACTTGAAAGAATCATGGAATCTTTTGGCAAAACAAAACAGCAGTACCATGCATGCCTTTCAAAGAGCTTTATGTTATCTGCAGACAATGCCCACGCCCTTCATTATAACCATACAGACAAAGCAGACCCGATAAATAAGCCAAAGATGAACGGCGGAATAGTAATAAAATACAATGCAAACCAAAAATATACAACAGACGGCGCATCTGCTGCAATGTTTAGATATATATTGGATAAAGAAAATATACCATATCAAACATTTACAAACAGAAGCGATATGGCAGGAGGCTCAACCCTCGGAAACATTTCAAATACACAGGTAGCATTAAATACAGTAGATATAGGACTTGCTCAGCTTGCAATGCATTCACCTTATGAAACAGCAGGAAGCAAAGATCCATATTATATGGCTTTGGCATCGAAAGCATTTTATGAGTCGGACATTGATATCGAAAATGTGTGATTATTGTAATGGATAATCTAATAAAGTATAATTATTTTATATTAGACAGTGAGAAAATATGTCTTTTAGACTTCAATAACAAAAAAAGAAAGTAGGACGTAATATATGGGATTATTTAGTTTAATTGGGGGCAATAAGAAAAAGGAAGAGGAAGAAAAGAAAAAACAGCTTGAGCGCCAAGAAGAAGCAAAACAAAAGCTTTTGGAAGATCAAAAGAAAGCACATGAAGATTTGCCATGGCCTCGTCCGATGCCCGTATCAAGAATAAAAGTGCAGGGAAATGAAGAAACAATACTTGAAGATCCCGTGACTGAAGAAAGAAAAAATGAAATAGGACAGCTCGTATATGAGGAAAAATTATCATACGACAGCATAAAAGATTTAAAACTTGAAGAACTTTTATTTGTTCTGACAGCTCAGGAGTTTTTTAATGCAAAGAGCCCACTTCAGAATTTCAGCGAAAATCACAGAGTTATGTACAATGAACTTCTATCCAGAATAAGAGATGCACAGGATATATACTGCGTTTATGACAAGGCAACAAATTATCCTTTTGTAAATAATAATTTTGCATATATCTATTTGGATGAAACTGCAGCAAACGCCGCAGTAGAAGTATACAATAAGCAGTTTAGAAACTTGTTTGTAAAAAAATGTCCATCTCACCCCGAGGGAACATCAACTAAAGATCAGGGCTTTTTCGATTATTTGTACTATCTTGGAATAGAAAAGATCATAATCGACAACGGACGTTACAGAGCAAGATTTTCCAGAAGTGAAATCGTTGCACCGCCAAACTTTAGCGGTGATAGCAAAAATAAACCACCTATGAATCCGGGACTAAGACTCTTTATGCTCGACTTCTTGTCTGAGGCAAGATGGCCTGTTAAATATGAAAAGAGGATTCAAGTACTTCAGACCAAGGAACTTCGCATGGTTGCTGCAATCAGAAAAGGTCACTATATAGTACCTGTTCAGCACGAAGGCCCGGCTGAAGTTATGGACGATGGACGAATCAAATTCAGCAAAGATACAAAACTACGTTTTCCTGTTATGAAGACTAAAGATGAAAAGGTATTCTTGCCGATATTTACAGATGGAATAGAATTTTCAAAGAGATTCGGAAAAGCAGGTTTTGAAGGTGCAGTATTTGGCTTTGCGGATGTTTTGAGATTTGTTGCCGATAAAGATGGCATAGTTATAAATCCAATGGGCGAAAATATAATGCTACAAAGAGATAAACTTTATGCACTTGAAGCTGCCGCTATATCAAAAGCAGCAAAGGCAAACGAACAAGCAAAAACAGAAACAAAGAAGCTATCAAGAGAAGCCATTATAAAAGGCGCAAGTGCAGAAGATGTTGCTCAAAAAATTATACAGATGCCTGCGAAAAACAAAGAAGAATTAAATAAAGAAGAAACAAACGAAGAAGCAGACACAAAAGAAAAGCTTAGTACAGATTTCGAAGACGAAGAGTTGCCAAAAGAATAATAAACCTTTTTTTACTCACAAAGAGGAAGGCGGACAAAATGTTTGATCGAATGATTGGGAATTTTCTTAAAGAAGAAGGCAAAGTTACAGATACGCAGCTTAGACAAATTTATGATTATCAATCAAAACACAGGTCCAGACTTGGAGTAATCGCTGTAAGTGAAGGCCTTATATCGATTGCTATGGCTGAAGAAATCAACGATATCCAAACTACAAGTGATGCGAGGTTTGGTGAGATAGCTTTGTCAAAAGGCTACCTCACACAGGAAAATTTGCAAACATTACTGGAAAAGCAAAAGGATAGATTTACATCTTTTTGCACTTCAATATATGACTTGCATATTATGGACGAGTGGACACTTAATAGCGAGATAAATAAGTATGCTTTAAGATATTCTTTTAATCAGGATCAATTAAACATTTTGAAAAAAGATGACATAGACGGAATTATAGATGTTTTTTTGGCTGACGTTGAAGCTGAAGTTAAAGATTTGTATGCGATATATATCAAATCTTTTTACAGACTGATTGATGAGTATGTTTCTTTTGAAAAAATTCAGACAAAGACAAATATCTCCGCAGAATGTATCGGACTACAAAATATCAGCGGAAATGGCGGATATAGCGTAAATATTAGCGGATCATATAATGTTTTGTGTGACATAGCCATCAAGTATACAAATGAAGAAATTGTAGAAACGAAAGAAGATGCACTTGATGCGATTTGTGAGTTTATCAACTGCGTAAATGGTATATATGTAACCAAGAAAAGCTATGATGAACAAAGTCTTGAACTTGAACCGCCGGAGTACATGTCGAATTTTGCAAACGTAAGTTCCGACAAAATATATTCGCTTCCGGTCGTATCCGATGGCCGTAAGTTATACATAAATATATCAAATGCGAGCACTACACAGATGAAGTAAATGATTAAAACAAATTGTTAAGTTCCTTTTTGATAAAGACAAAAGCTTTAGGAGGAAATAAAATGGCAAGAGTTTTGATAGTAGATGATTCGAGAACTTCAAGAAGAGTACTTAAAGATATATTGGAAAAAAATGGTCATAGCGTAGTAGGAGAGTGTGTAAACGGAAAAGAAGGATATGAACTCTATCAAACGCTAAAACCCGACCTTGTAACTATGGACATTACAATGCCGCAGATGGATGGTTTGGATTCTTTAAAATTTATCATGCGATATGACAACAAAGCTAAAGTTATCATGGTTACGGCAGCAGGCCAAAAAGAAAAAATGACGGAAGCAATAAAAGTAGGGGCTGTAGAATTTATTTCAAAACCCTTAGATGAACAAAAAATTATGGAAGTAGTAAATAAACTATTTTCAGAATAAAAATTATATAAATATAACTCAGGCTGCTATTTATCTTGTGCCTTGGCGGTTTTGATACATAAAATTTGTAGCGGATACTAATAATTTGGCATCACGCTTCGTAATTTTGTATCAGCAATTAAAAAGCCAATTCTAAAGATATCCGGCAGTCTTTTTTTTAGATAAAAGCATATGTTATATAGCTAAAGGAGTAAGTAAAAAAATATGGATAAATACGTGCTTGTAACAGGAGCATCAAGAGGCATAGGAAAGGCAATAGCAATAAGACTTGCCAAAGAAGGCTATAATTTGTATCTATGTTGTAAAAATAATATCGAGAGTCTAAATGAATTTGCAGTGGAACTTTCTGCAAATTACAAGATAAATTGTATCCCTTTTAAATGCGACGTATCAAAATATGAAGATGTTTCCGATATGTTTGAAAAAATAGGCAGAATAGATATTGTTATAAACAATGCGGGAATTGCCTATCTTGGCCTTTTGACGGACATGAACATAGATGATTGGAACAGCGTTATAAATACAAATCTCACATCCGCCTTTTTGACATCAAAACTAGCCATTCCGAAGATGCTTGCAAACGGCGAAGGGAAAATTATAAATATAAGTTCCATGTGGGGAAGCGTAGGCGCATCGACTGAAGTAGCGTATTCAGCAAGTAAGGCAGGGCTAAATGGCTTTACCAAGGCACTTTCAAAAGAACTTGCACCATCAAATATAAGCGTGAATGCAATATCCTGCGGCGTTATTGATACGGACATGAATAGAAAACATCTAACTGATGAAGATTTGCAAAACTTGGAAGAAGAGATACCATATGGCAGGATGGGAACAACAAGTGAAGTAGCAAACCTTGTGCTTAGCGTGATATCATCACCGAATTATATGACGGGTCAAATTATAATGATAGACGGAGGATACATATAATTAAAAGGAGGTCCCAATATGTTTGATACAATCATAATAGGTTCGGGTCCTGCAGGGTTATCGGCAGCAGTATATGCAGTAAGAGCAGGACTTAAGTTTATAGTTTTGGAAAAAAATCCTATGTCCGGAGGCCAAGTACTTGACACGTACGAAGTTGATAACTACCTAGGACTCCCCGGTATAAACGGCTTTGACATGGGCATGAAATTCAGAGAACATGCAGAAAAACTTGGCGCAACGTTTGTGAATGATGAAGTTGTAAGTATAGATATCATAGAAAAAGGCGATGATACACATGCGCCAAATATCCTTGTAAAATGTAAAAATGCGGAGTATAACAGTAAAACGATAATTCTTGCGACAGGAGCATCACATAGATTACTTGGCGCAAAAGGCGAAGATAAGCTTAGAGGCGTTGGCGTTTCATATTGCGCAACATGTGATGGAGCATTTTTCAAGAAAAAGGACGTTGCGGTAGTCGGAGGCGGTGATGTTGCCGTAGAAGATGCGATTTTTCTTGCAAGAACGTCGAACAAAGTATATCTCATTCATAGAAGAGATGAGCTTCGAGCAGCTAAGATTTTGCAAGATGAGCTAAAATCTCTTCCAAATGTGGAAATAATATGGGACAGTGTAGTAGATAGCATAAACGGATCTGACAATGTAGAAAGTATAACTGTACGAAATATTAAGACAAAAGATGAAATTAATCCGGAAGTATCGGCATGTTTTATTGCGGTAGGTATAACTCCTCAGACATCACTTATTGAAACACTGGTAGAAACAGACGATAACGGATATATAATAGCAAAAGAAGATTGCAAGACAAGCATTGACGGCATATATGCAGCCGGAGATGTAAGAAAAAAGAGACTTCGCCAAATTGTTACGGCGGTATCCGATGGTGCAAGCGCTGTTACGAGTATTTCTGATTTTTTGATAGGAAAAACGTAATAAAGTAAATATATAAATTTAAAAACAATACAGTCAATATATAAAAAACAATGCTAATTGTCAGAAAATTAGCATTGTTTTTTATTGTGATTATGAACAAAAAAATGAATTTAAGACAGCTAATTTTGTGAATTTTTAAAAGATTGTGAACTATTTTTCACAAAAATTGAGGCAAGTATTGACAAAATTAATAGGCAAGAGTATATTATTAAAGGATGTAACAAAATCGTAACAATTAAACGGAGGCCAAAATTGAAAAATGTACGAGTGCAGTTAGCAACATGTGTGCTGGGAGCTGCAATAACATTTACAAGTATGGGAATTGAGGCATATGCTTCATCATCTAAGGTTACTACCGTTCTGCCATCGGCAGGAATTGGTTATGAACTTGCATCGAGTCAGATTTCTCTTTCACAATTGCAAGAGAGTTCAAACAGCTCATCAAGTTCAAGTACGACATCAAGTACAAGCAGTGCAAGTACTTCTGCAACGAAGAGCAATTCCGGCAAGATAATAGAGGATACAACACCACTTACATCAAGAGTTGATGAAGAGGTATTAAGTGATATAGAAAAGGCAACAGGGGCCACAACAACTACTTCCACAGATGAGGAGACATCTGAAGAAGAAATCTTTAGTAATCTCGTAATAGCACAGGTTACTGACTATGTTAATGTCAGAAGCGGTGCCAGCGAAGATGACGAAATACTAGGTAAACTATACAACAATTCTGTTGGTACATATATCAGTGAAGAAAATGGATGGTACAAGATTAAATCAGGATCCGTAACAGGATATGTTAAGGCACAGTATTGTGTAACGGGCCAGGATGCAGTTGAACTTGCACCAAAAGTCGGAACGCGTATAGCAACAGTTACTACAACTACTCTCAAAGTTCGTAAAGAGTCAAGTACAGAATCTGAAGTTCTTGGACTTGTTCCAATTGATGATGAACTTGTTGTTACCGAAGAACTTGATGGATGGGTAAAAGTAGATATCGAAGAAGGTGAAGGATATGTTTCCACAGATTATGTTTCACTTTCGACAGAGTTTGTAGAGGCTGAATCCAAAGCAGAAGAAGCTGCAAGACTTGCTGAAGAAAAGGCTGCACAGGAAGCTGCAAGAGCTGCCGCAAGTACAAATACTTCCAAGTCATCATCATCAAATAGCATCAAATCTGCTGAATCATATACAACACAGTCCAGTTCCATCGGACAGGCAGTTGCATCATTTGCACAGCAATTTGTAGGCAATCCATATGTTTATGGCGGTACATCTCTTACAAACGGAGCAGATTGCTCAGGATTTGTTATGAGTGTATATGCAAATTTCGGTGTTAGCCTTCCACATTCATCAAGTGCTGATAGGAGCGTAGGAGCCGCAGTTGACGGACTTGCCAATGCGCAGCCCGGTGATATAGTATGCTATTCCGGACACGTTGCTATCTATATTGGCGGCGGTCAGATAGTTCATGCATCAACATCCAAGACAGGTATCATAGTTTCCAGCGCAAGCTATCGTACACCACTTGCAGTCAGAAGAATATTCTAAATATATACCTATGGTTATTATATTAATAGCCATAGGTTTTTATTTTTTTTGGTCATTTTTTAGTTTTTTAATATATAATTTATATAAATAAAATAAACTTAATTGCCAAAGCTATGGTAAAAATGTTATACTATAGCTATCAAAAACGAAAACACTTTGTATAAAGTGCATATTAGTGAGAGAATGGAAGGAGCTCTCAAGCATACTAAAATAATCTTAAAGGTGGTGACTACCATGAAATTTACAATCGTTGGAAAAAATATTGATGTAACTCCCGGACTGAGAAGCGCTGTTGAGGACAAACTTGGAAAGTTAGAAAAATATTTCAATCCGGACACAAATGTAAATGTAACCCTTAAAGTAGACAAAGATCGACACAAGATTGAAGTCACAATACCTGTAAAAGGTAAGATTATTCGCTCAGAACAAGTAAGCAGTGATATGTATGCTTCAATTGATCTTGTAGAAGAAGTAATTGAGAGACAACTCAAAAAATACAAGAATAAAATTGTAGATAAAAATCATGCTGCTGCAAGCGCATTTAAACAGGAATTTATCGAACAAGACTATATGGACGATGATGAGATTCATATAGAAAGAATGAAAAAATTTGATATTAAACCTATGTATCCTGAAGATGCGTGTGTACAAATGGAATTACTCGGACATAATTTCTATGTATTTGTAAATGCAGAAACAGATGAGACAAACGTTGTATATAAGAGAAAAGGTAATTCGTACGGACTTATTGAACCGGAAGTATAAGATAAGCCAAAAGGTGCACCCCAAGCGGTGCACCTTTTTATGTGAAAAAAACATTCATAAAAAATACTATTATTCCTAATATAATCTTTTTATATAAATTTCAATTTAACAGTAATTTCAAAATGAAAAAAGCACGAATAGCTTGTAAAAAGCTGTAAAATAAGCAAAAATTTTTGTTCACAAAATTTTTTTAAATGTAAGCACTTACAGTTTGTTAAAAATATTGCAATCTGAAAATTATTATGTTATATTATTAACAGTTCTGATAAATAATTAACAATCAGAGCGAATCTTCGAAGAATACAAATCGTTATTTTAGTTCCACTGAAAAATTAATAGGTAAATTATGGCGAGATGCCACTTTAAAAATGGAGGTAGAAGGATGTCAAAGAAGGTAGTAATTGCAGGTGCATGCAGAACAGCAATTGGTAAGATGGGCGGTGCTTTATCAAATACACCGGCTGCAGAACTTGGTTCTGTTGTTATTAAGGAAGCATTGAACCGTGCAGGCGTAAAGGCTGATATGGTAGATGAAGTTCTTATGGGATGCGTTATACAGGCAGGCCAGGGACAGAACGTTGCAAGACAGGCAAGTATTAAAGCCGGACTTCCAATCGAGACACCGGCAGTTACAATTAACGTAGTTTGCGGTTCAGGTCTTAATTGTGTAAATATGGCTGCTGATATGATTCTTGCAGGAGATGCAGATATCGTAGTAGCAGGTGGTATGGAAAACATGTCAATGGCACCTTTTGCACTTCCAAAGGCAAGATTCGGATATCGTATGAACAATGGCGTTGTTGTAGATACAATGGTAAATGATGCGCTTACAGATGCATTCAACAACTATCACATGATGATTACCGCTGAGAACATTTGTGATCAGTGGAATCTTACAAGAGAAGAACTTGATGAGTTCTCGGCAAACAGCCAGCAGAAATGTGAAAAGGCTATTGCAGAAGGCAAATTCAAGGACGAAATCGTACCTGTAAAGGTAAAAGTAAAGAAAGAAATCGTAGACTTCGTACAGGATGAAGGACCACGTCCGGGCACAACAGCTGAGTCACTTTCAAAACTTAAATGCTGCTCCGGTAAAGAAGGCGGACTTGTAACAGCAGGTAATGCATCAGGTATCAACGATGGTGCAGCAGCAGTTGTTGTTATGAGTGAAGAGAAAGCAAAAGAACTTGGTGTTAAGCCAATGGCTACATGGGTAGGCGGCGCACTTGCAGGTGTTGCTCCTGAAATCATGGGTATTGGCCCTGTAGCAGCTACAAAGAAAGTTCTTAAGAAGACAGGACTTTCACTTGATGACGTAGATCTTATCGAGGCAAATGAAGCATTTGCAGCTCAGTCTGTAGCAGTTGCAAAGGACCTCGGCTTTGATATGAACAAGGTTAACGTAAATGGTGGTGCTATCGCACTCGGACACCCTGTTGGAGCATCAGGATGCCGTATTCTTGTTACTCTTCTTCATGAGATGCAGAGAAGAGACGATGCAAAGAAGGGTCTTGCTACACTTTGTATCGGCGGCGGTATGGGCTGCGCAACTATCGTTGAAAAATACGAATAATTATGAATATAGAGGGTGCAAGTAAAAGGCACCCTCTTAAAATTGGAGGAATAGCAATGAGCTTTATCATATATGAACAAGAAGGTAATATAGCAACACTTACAATTAATCGCCCTGAAGCACTCAATGCACTCAATTCAGCAGTACTTGATGAATTATCAAGCACACTTGATGCTATTGATTTAGATACTGTAAGAGCACTTGTAGTTACAGGTGCAGGTGAAAAGAGCTTTGTGGCAGGGG
>Ga0065709_1000028_pt1 | contig 21212 bp, 12 predicted proteins | sample Hoacrofraction14_2_FD_59096 | JGI IMG/M metagenome (GOLD analysis project Ga0065709, IMG submission 59096) | Hoatzin crop microbial communities from Cojedes, Venezuela, sample from fiber fraction 14 v1 | ecosystem: Host-associated > Birds > Digestive system > Esophagus > Crop | place: Venezuela...
TGCCCCAGGATTCGCCATTCGCTGACGCTCATGGCTCAGCCTGGGGGTAGGTTAAGTCAACCCCTGTGGGGTTGTCCGCCTCGCTCGATGCTTATTTTTGACTTTTGACACACCCTCACCAGCTATATTAGCTCTACCCCAGGTTGTGNNCTCACTGCGTTCGCTTCTAACCTGAGGTTAATTCANNTGCTCGTCTCCGACGAACACCCACACTCAGAAAGTCTGCGCTTGTTTGCGTGCAAAACCTATAGCGCGGCGCGCGCTTCAACTCAATTCTCAACTCTCAACACTGATATAGGCGGTGTAGCAGTCGCCTGGTGGTACTAGTGGNGTGGAGGGGGTGGAGTGGGGGAGGGAGCCCACNNTGAAGGTGCCGCGNAGGTGGTGGCGGGTGCCCAGGGCGGCGCACACCATGCCCATGGTGGTGCGCAGGTTTACTTCGACGCAGGGACGCACGCGGGTGGCTGAGCCGTCGCGGTAGGCGAGCATGTCGACGCCCACGGGGCCGTTGTAGTGGGGCGCGACGATTTGCTCGAGGGCGGNCGCCACGATACGTTCGATTTCCTCGATTTTTCCATCGATGATGCTNTTGATGCGCTCGCGCAGGGCTGCGTCGCTGTCGACGATGCCGCCGGCGTACTGGCTGTGGCGGTCGGNGNGGAACAGCGAATGTCCTGTAACCGAGGCTTTTCCGCCCTCGCACCAGTATTCCACCGCCATGTCCATCACACGCGGCAGTCCGCGTTCGCACACCAGTGAGCCCTGCCGATTCAGCAGGCCAGCGACCCAGCCGCGCAGGTGCGGGTCACCCGTCGTGGTGACGTGGTAGATGCCGCGNCCGCTGCCCGACCAGGGCGCCTTGATGTAGCACCCAGGATGCGCCGCGGCAAACGCCATCACCTCGTCGACGGTGCTCAACTCCACGCCCACATCCTGCGGCTGCCGATTTCCCGTGAGCGTTTCGATGGCTGCCGAGACGGCGGTGCTCGTGCGTCGATGCGAGAGCACGCGCAGCCGCTCCATCTCCTCAATCGAGGGCAGGTCCTCGGCGCGTGCGCCCATCTTCAGCAACCGCCACCGCGCCATCGTGCTCCATCCCCACGGCCTGTAGCTCACCCCCTCCATCGTGGCAAGCATGCTCGGTGACACCAACGTCACCCCCGGGCAACGCTCCATTACCCACTTTTGCATCTTCGGCGTCACCTCATCGACGAGCACCCCGTCGCCCTGTTGCGCCACCCAACACGGCAACAGCTGCAGGTCGTGCTGCAACTGCCGCGCCCACGGTGGCGACGTATAGTGCGCCCCGCCATCACCCAGCGCCAAATCATTATCAGGATTAAACCAGTAAAGCNNAGTTANGAGNTACGAGATACGAGAGTTGAGTTGAAGCGCGTTCCGCGCTGTGGGTTTTGCACGCAGACCAGCGCAGACCTTCAATTGAAGATGGGCGGGTGTTCGTCGGAGACGAGCACGTGAATTAACCTCAGGTTATGAAGTGAGCGTAGCGAACGGAAAACCTGGGGAAAGGTCTAATAATCAGAGGGTACCTCGTAGAGGTGCACGACTGATGGGCTGGGATGCACAATGACTGCCAAGGTCGCAGTCGTGCACCTCTCCCGAGGTACTATCCNTGTNATTTCCTGTGCCCCAGGTTTCTCCGCTCACTGCGTTCGCTGCGATAACCCGGGGTTAGTTCACTTGCTCGTCTCCGACGAACCCACATCTGCGTGAGGNTCTCCTGCGACAGTGTGGGGCAAAAATGATAAAAAATCGATACAAGAAAACCCATAACAGNCTGACAATCAGCTGCTATGGGTTTTTGCTTTGTGACCCCTACAGGATTCAAACCTGTAACCTTTTGATCCGTAGTCAAACACTCTATTCAATTGAGCTAAGGGGCCATTCCCTAAAAGCGCTGCAAAGTTAAGGGCTTTTTTTGGATTGACCAAAGGANTGGTCAACTTTTTTCAAAAAAAATGCAACGTTTTTTTTAATGCACTGATTTACAGTAGCACGGTCGCGAGAATCCACACCAGGAAAATGGCGAGCGCAATGAGTGTGGGCTTCACCAGTGTCTTGTAGTTTACCACATACAGACCCTGCTTAGGCACATCCACCGGCTCAGGCTTCTCGCTCGCAAGTGCTTGCTGCTCGACGTTGAGCGCCTCAATGGGCTGCTCCTCTTCGTTGTATAATGTCGCTTTCATTGTTGCTTCTTTTTATTTTTTCTTGTTTCCGCCGCAAAGTTACAACTTTTCCCCTCAATTCTCCAAAAAATCACCACCGATTTATCTCAAATTCGCGCAGACCTACGCAGACTCCGCAGACCTTATTTTTATAGATGTGGGCGATTTGTCAGTTGATGATGAAGATGACGTCGGCGAGAGCTCGGTAGTGGCGGCCGCTGAAGGTGAAGGGGATTTCTTTTAAAGTGCTGTCGCTGAAGTGGTTGAGGAAGTCGTTGACTTTAGGCTCGATGAAATCGAATTGTCGTTTCATTTCCCAGGATTCATCCATGTTGTTGCGGTTGACGAGAATGAGGAACAATCGATTTTCGGCGCCAAAGCGCATGGGCCCTTGGTTCTCATAAAGCCATCGGAGTAGTTCCGCAGGGTGTTGCATCGCTTCCTCGACTACCTGCCATCGGCTGGCATGAAATTGCGTCAGCAGATCGTCGAAATGGCTTATTTCGAGTTTGCGAAGTATTTCATACTGAACGAGATTGCTATTCCCATTCCCGAAGTTGATGCCCCTCTCTCGTGCCTGCTGCTTGAGCCACGAAAGTTCACTCTTGCCATACTTTTCTTTCAGTTTGGCTTGCAACAATTCTTTGGGAAAGAAGGTGACTTTCAGGTCGATGGGGTAATCCTTGATGAAAAAGTCGACGCTCTTGATTTCGCCGATAGCCGAAATGACGCTGGGGTGCTTCTTAAATATCGACTCGGTGAGGTAAGATGTCCAGTTGTTGAACCAGCTCAGTTGCACATATTTCCACGCATTTTCGGCGATGAGGTCGCGTTTCTGCAGCAACGTGTTGTAGTCGCTGATGGGCTTTACATAGTGCGACACCATGTATCGGTCGAGCGAGTTAGTTTGGTCTCCGCCCCAGTGATATTCACGGATGTTGAAAAGATCGCTTTTCAGCTTCTCCTCGTCAACGCCGATCGTTTTGTAAAGTTCGTTATCGGTATCGCGCAAGAAGGCATCGAGCCATTGCGTTGCCTCCTCTTTACCGGCTAGCAATTCAAAGAGTTCGCGATTTTTCTCTTTTGCTTTGGTTGCTGTGAGCGAGAGATGATGCTTCTTGAGGAATTTTGCCAATTGCTTTCCGCGACAAATGGCCCTTACTTTGAGCCAAAGCAGGCCTTCGGCATCGTGGTTAAATAGGTGCATTTCTTGCTTGCCGAAGGCCGCTTCCCATTTTTCAAAATTGCTCATGACGGGTTTATTTATTGGTGCAAATGAGTAGAACTTCGCTGCTGCCGGCAACGCTACCTTTACCGCCTCGCGATGCCCGATATTGCTTGCGTTCGACCCTCACATTTTTGTAGGGCGAGATGAGCGAAACCATGGTGTCAATGTCGGGATAGCTGCGGTCGTTGTAGCTTAAAATCCAGCAGGGTATCTTTTGCGAAAGGTGGAACATGGTCTTGAAGCTTTCTATTGCCTCATTTTTTTTGTCGAAACCGCTGTGGCGCTTAGGCTCATAGCGATGCGTGCCATTGACGAAATCCTTGTCTTTCCAGTATTCCACGAAGGTTTCGAGCAAGTGGTAGAACGACTGATAGTCGGCATGGCTGTTACAATAGGGTGGGTCGAAGTAGACGACATCTACGTTGTCGAGTTTGGGTAGCAGGTCGAGGATGTTTTCGTTGTAGCTGTGATTCGGCTTGTGATTGTCAAACACCGCGGCGTTGTACTCAGGGACCAGTTCCATAAACAAGTCCTTGAGTGGGCGGACAAGGCTACGATTGCGCTGAACGCGCTTGGGGTCGGCTGCATACACGAGCGCTTGGGTGTGCGCAAAATGGCCCATGGTGACTTTTCGCGTCATGCTGCGACACATCACAGCTAGTGCCAACGATTCCTTGAGCGGGTTATTTAGACGGCTCACGTTGCTTCTCACGGCATCGGCAAACTGTGCATCCTCGTGCGTGAAAAAGATGCCTGCAAACTCGCGGTCGATTAAATCATAGTAGGCAGGGTCGCTGTTCCCCGACAGCAAAATGTCGAGGTCTTGGTCGCTCAGTTTTTCGGAATTGTTTTCGACAAGGGCTTTCCCTATTTTGCTATCAAAACTCATGAAATCGTTAGTGAGCGTTGTTTTCCCCAATTGTTTCATCGTGTAGGCGATAGACTGCGAACCCCCGAAGGCATCGAGCACGACCTCGGCGTCCTGGGGAATACTCTCGGCTATCCACCCACGATGGATGTACTTAGCCCCCAAATATTGGGGCTCAGGAAATTTATAAATAAAATAGTAGTCCGAAAACAGCGATTCCATGACTACAAAGGTAACTAAAAAAAGCAACATCACAACCCCACATCACCAATTTTTATTGGCAGCTGCGTCTAAATTCGCGCAGACCTGCGCAGACCTTCTATCAGAGTGGAGAGTGAAGAGTAACTTCGTTGAACCTTGGCTGCGGTTCGGCAAACTCGAGCAAGCTCGGTCTGCGCTCACATTGCACAAGGTTTGAAGAGTGGAGAGAAAAAACTAAGTCTGCGCTGGTCTGCGCTGGTCTGCGTGCAAAAATACCCTGCGCTGGTCCGTTGTGGAAACCAGCGCAGGGTAAATATTAGTCTGCGGAGTCTGCGGAGTCTGCGTGAGGCCCTCCAGCGACGGGGAACTCAACTCTCAACTCTCGTAACTCAACGGGGGGTCATGGAGAGGGTGAGGCGGTGGGCTGTGGCGATGTAGCGGGAGACGAAGGATTGGATGTCGGCGGGGGTGATGCTGTCGAGGGTCGATAGGTAGGTGGTGTGGAAGTCCAGCTGGTGCTGGTCGAGGGTCTTGAGCATCGACATCCAGTAGGTGTTGTCTTGCAGGTCTTCGCCGTGGACTTTGCGCAGGATTTTTTCACTTTGTCGAGGCGCTCGGTGGTGATGCCGTTGGCAGCGACGTCGGCGATATCGTCGGCGATGATGCGGTGGGTCTCGGCGCCCTTACCGGCGGTGACGGTGACGTTGAGCGGCATGAAGATGACGGGTTGGTCGCTACCATTGAGGTCGGGGACGACGCTGCAGTGGGTGTCGACGTGGTAGGTCCAGCCGCGGTCCTCGCGCAGTTGCTCGCGGAAGATGTTGGTGAACACTTGCCCGGTGATGCGTGCCAGCAGGACGTTGCGCAGGTTGTAGGGGCACTGCGACGTCCAGAAGCAGTAGTCCTTGTCTTGCGCTGTGGTCATCGGGGCACTCCACGCCACGTCCTTGTTTTGCGTGAACAGGTGGTAATCGATGTCGCGAGGCTTCTCGCTGCGGCCTGCAGCAGGCAAACTTGCCAAATAACGGCAAACGAGCGGACGCAGGCTGTCGAGGTTCACGTCACCCACGATGTAGATGCTCATCTGACTCAAGTCGCTGAAGCGGTCGCGGTAAACGTCGAGGATGCGGTCGAGGCTCACCTTGTCGAGTTCGTCGGTGGTGAGTTTCTCGGCGCCCAGCGGGTGGTGGTCATAGACGTTGGCAAAAATCGAGTCGGCAAACTCAAACTTCGGGTCGTTGCCCTGCTTCTCGATGCGCTGGCGGTTGCCCTCGATGAACGTGGCAAATGCTGCCTCGTCCTTCTGCGGCTGCGTGAGTTTGAGGTAGAGCAGTTGCAACGCGGTCTCGAGGTCGCTGGTGGCGCTGGCGCCCTGGAACGCTTGTGCCGTCTTGCTCACGCTGGTGCGCATCTTCACGTCCTTGCCGGCGAGCGCCTTTTTGAGCGTGGTGTTGTTGAACTGGCCGTAGCCCTGGCTTGCCATCACCGAGTTGAACGCCTTGAACGAGGGAGCATCCTCGGCGCCCTTGTAGTTGATGGAGTAGCCGCCCGGCGCGTAACCTGCGATGACGACCTCGCCCGCCTTGACGGTGGTGGGCTTGACGTAGAGGCGCATGCCGTTAGAGAGCGTCCACAGCTGGGCATCGAGCGCCTCGACGGGCGTCTCGCTGGTGATGGTTCCGGCGGTGGGCTCGGTGGTGAGCAGCGTGTTGCCCGCGTAGTTGTCGACGTAGGGCGGCAGGTCGGTGTTCATGCCGTCGTGGTAGGCGTTAATGAGCTCCTCGCGCGTGGGCAGCGTCTCGTCGTCGGGGGCAAAGGTCACCAGCACCACGTTGCGGTCGCTGGTGCTCACCAGGTTGTAGACATACATGTTGACGTCGCGCAGGGTGATGCCCTCGATTTGCTCGCGCATCAAGCGGCAGTTGTCCTCAATCGAGGGGATGGGCTCGCCATCGAGGTAAGCACGCACGAAACCGCGAGCATACTCGGTGTTGCTATAGCTGTCGCGCTCGCGGTAGAGCTTGTTGAGGCTCGACTCGTAGTTGAGACGTGCGCGGGTGTATTCACCCTCGGTAAAGCCCTGTGACGCAACGCGATGTACCTCTTGTGCAATCCAACGCATCGTTTGGTCGGCCTTGCCGCTACGCGCGGTAGCGATGACCTGGAACGCCTGGCACGTTTTCGAGAGGAAATAGTCGCGGTCGGCAGCCATGGCTTGCGTGAACGGCGCATCGGGCAACTGTGCTTGCTCGGCAAAGCGGGCACGCAACATGCTCGAAACCACGCTCTTGAGGTACTCGTTGCGCAGGTAAGCGGTCGTCTGCATCTCGCTATCGCTCAGCCCCGCGTGCTTAAACAGCAGGCGCACGCTGGTGGTAGGCTGCTCGTGGTCGCTGTGGATGCTGGTGATGATTTCCTCGTTGTCGGGTACGGCAACGGGCGTCACGCGCGGCGCCTTGCTGGGGTTCTTCACCTTGCCGAAGGTTGCCTTGATGCTTGCCACAATCTGGTCGGGGTCGATGTCACCCACGACGATGATGCACTGGTTGCTGGGGTGATACCACTGCTTGTAGTAGTTGCGCAACTCCTTGTGCTTGAAGTTCTTGACGACACTCATCAAGCCGATGGGCATGCGCTCGCCATAGATGCAGCCGGGGTAGAGCTCGGGACCCGCTTTCTCGAGGATGCGGTAGTTAGCGCCCGTGCGCATGCGCCATTCACCCTCGATAACGCCCCGCTCGCGGTCGATTTCCTTGCCGTCGAGCGTCAGCCCGTGTCCCCAGTCGCCCAGCACCATCATGCAGCTGTCGATAATGCCCTGCCGCGTGGTGGGCACGTTGCAGATGTTGTAAACCGTCTCGTCGGTCGATGTGTAGGCATTCAAGTTGGCGCCAAATTTTACGCCAATCGACTCCATGTACTCGATGAGCGAGTTGCCGGGGAAGTGCTCGGTGCCGTTGAAGCACATGTGCTCGAGGAAGTGCGCCAAGCCGCGCTGTTTCTCGGTCTCTTGCACCGACCCCACGCGTTGCGCGATGAAGAAATCGGCGTGCTGTGCGGGGAAGTTGTTGTGCAGGACGTAGTAGGTGAGGCCGTTGCTCAACTTGCCCGTGCGCACGTTGGGGTCGGCGGGAATCACATCGGCTGCTGCCATGCTCATCGTGGCGAGCAGTGTGGCGAGTGCAACCATGACGCTGCGTGAAATGAGTTTCATCTTGTATGCTATATTAAATAATGTGTCGTGAAAGGAATGTTTGTTTTAGAAAAGCACTGTGATGGTGGCCTCGCCGCGGTGGCAGCGTGCTTGCTCGGCGTAGGCCGTGAGGCGGTAAGCAGCATCGACGCGCAGCGCCAGTTTCGTGCCCAGGGGACAGTACCACGCCAGGCGCGCTTGCCAGTCGTTGTAGTTCTGGCTGAGCAGCGTGTGCGTGTGAGCGAGCGCGGTTTTCAGCCCCGTGAGCTCGCTGGTGACGCCCGTCACGCTGAAAATGTCGCTGGTGGGGTGATGCAGCGTCCACCCGCCCTGGGCAACCAGCAGCGACCGCCCCGTGTGGAAGGTGCCGCGTGCCGTGAGGCCCATGCTCAGCGTGTTGAGTTGCGCGTGGCATGTGGGGCTGGCGTAGACCTCGTTGACGTGGTCGTAATTGACCGCTCCCAGCAGCGACAGGTTAGCCACCCGCCAGTGCTGCGTCCACGCGCCCGTGACGCCCGCGCTGAAGAGGTTTTGGTGATAGATGTCGTGCGACCCAATCTGCGGATAGACCGACGATGCCGCGTCGCCAAAGATGTTCATCGTCCCCACGCGCCGTGCCGCCATGGCGTTNCCGCGCACGCCCCAGCANTGGTCGCGCCACGCAATTTCGCCCTCGATGGTGTTGACCGTGAGGTGCCCCATGGGCAGCTTGTTNAGCGTGGTGAGCACGTTGTCCATGCTCATGCGGTGAGCGCTCGCCGTGGCGTGCAAGCCGCGTGTGGTGGTGGGNGCAACGCCCAGCATCGCGCCCCAGCGGTAGCCCTTGTANTAGGTGCTGTAGGCGGTGCCCGCAAAGCGCCCGTAGTCGTTGGTCAATCCNGTGAGGTGGAACAGCTTGTCGTTACCCATCTCGCTGTAGAAGGTGACGCTGTTGGTCTGCTTGTACTTGTTGAAANTGANNGCCAGCGTAGCCACATAGCCCTCGCTGATGTGCCGTCCGCCGCCCACGCTCAGGTAGAGGTTGCCCGTNACGTTGCGCGGACGCGGGTCGGTGCTGCGGTAGTGCAGCCCTGCGGTGTAACTCAGCGTGGCNCCCCACAGCCAGGGCCCATGCACGTCGGCATATCCNCCTGCAAAGCTGTATCGCTCGCTCTTGAGGCGGGTGCTCACGATGCTGTCGGCCAGCAAGAAGGGCTTAACGATGTCGATGTCGCTGGTTTCGTTCCAACTCATGCCNGCCGTGTGGCCGTTGTCGTAGCGTGCGTTGCCCCACAGCGTGCTGGTGCGGTACTTGATGTANGCNTCGGCGTGGAGCGACCACTTGAAGTCGCGGTGGCCACGTTGCAGGTCGATGGCNGTGTTTTCGCCATCCTGCCGGTCCTGCCGGATGGTGGTGCTGGCGCCCGCTTGGTTGTAGCTATAGTTGCGNTGCANCTGGTGNGTGGCNGGGTTGTCCCACGCCAGCGAGACCAGCGACGAAACCAGGTCTTCCTCNATGACCGTGCGGTCGATGAGGGTGAGGGTGCTATCGACTGTGGCGGCCCGCACGGGCAGTGCTGCCAGCGCCAGTGCCGCAACGATAGCGATATGTCGTGAAATGGTTGTCATTATTGTTGTTTATTCCATGGGCGTGACGCCGTCCCAGGTGCGTTGCGTGCACGGCGTGCCGTTGACGTCGATGGCTGTGCCCTGAATTTCGATTTCGCTGGGGATGACGTATCCGTTAAAGTCTTCGCTCGAGTTGTTGGTATCCTTGAAGACGGCGCGGCCATCCTTCATGTAGAGGAACTTGCGGCGCACGCTGTGGAAGTAGCGCGTCTTGTCGTGGTCCATCGTGCCGCAGTAGGTCCAGCCGCGGTCGAGCGNGGGCGAGGTGACNTTCCACTCGCGGTCGGCCTCGACGCTGCAGTTCACGGCGTCGACAATCCACTCGTTGGGCACCTTGTAAGCCGTTTGGCTCATGGGGTAGGTGCCAGCGGGAACCACNATNACGTAGTTGTATTTATAGCGGTAGTTGGCCAGNTATTCTTCCTTGTCGATGGGGATGCGCGCGATGGCCCACGCCCTGAAGCCGCGGTTGTGCAGNATAAAGAACGAGAGCGTGTAGCAGTACCACTTGTCGAGGTTGGGCACCAGCGGGCCGTCGATGTCGAGGTGAGCCGNCTTGGTCGACACGTCGTACCACTCCCAGTCGGCACCGCTCAGGTCAAACGAGTTGGGGTTGGCCACGCGGTGGTCGATGCCGGTNTCGGCAAGCANCAGGCTCTCGCCNGGTTGCACGGGGTAGTCGGTGCCGCTGCCGGGGATGGTGTAGAGCGCTTGCACGGTCATGGCGTCGTTCATGATGTCGGGNGTGTAGTCAAACTTCATGGTGGTGACAAACTTCGACTCGAGGAAGGTGATACCGTCGGCATANAGCACATGGTCGGTGTTATTGTAAAGCTTTACATAATCATCACCATAGTATTGGTTACCAGATGCTTGCAGCGTGCCAGTGAAGAAGATTTCCTGGATGATGAAATCGTCGTTCNCGATGTTCTCGTAGGCTTGCAGAATGACGTCGTCGCCCTCGGCTTCGATNGTGATGCTCTGGCGGTAGGCGCTCACGTGGTGGCTGGTGTCGTTGAGGGTAACTTCGGCGTCGTAGCCGATGTCGTAGAGGCCCGACATCAGTTGCAGGTCCTCGCGGCTGCTATAGGTCACCTTGCGGCCCGTCGANACGTCTTTCACCTCGATTTGCTCGCTCGTGACAGCGGCATCGGTCAGGTNGGTGGGCATGTCGATGATGAGGTTGGGGTGATAGAGNGTCAGGCCCTCGTCGACCTTGTCGTCGCAGGCACCGAGGCCCAGCGTGNCNANTATGGCTANTGCCNTGATACTCAGGTTGTTGAAAAAGTTGCGATACATATTTTTTTCGTTNGCTTGTTTTGTGATTATCGTGATTTAGAGTGAGAAATTCAATTCCATGCCGAAGTAGGGGTCGCTCATGCGGCGCACGGTCAGCCCGTTTGACGTGTAGTCGGGCAGGTAGTCGAGGATGCGGTTGACAAACACGGCGACCTTCAGGTGCTTGCCTATCTCCTTGGTAGCCTTGAGGTTAAGGTACATGGCGATGGGCGTGGTCTGCTTNAGGTAGACGGCGTCGTTGTAGGTCTTNACCAGCGTGCCCAGCACGGCGTCGCTTTGCATCTCGGTGGTGTAGGGGTGCAGTTGACCGTCGGCGACGTCGAGGTAGTAGTCGGGGACGCCATTTTGCCACATCTTCTGCGTCGACACATACCACATGCACTGCAGGGTGGTAGTGAAAATCAGGCCCCACCGCTTGATTTGGGTGTCAAACATGAAGTTGGTGTTGCATTGCTCGTTCACGCGGCCATCGTTGTAGTCGTAGTAGCCCACATAGCTGTCGCTCACGGCTTGGTTGTCGATGACGTCGGTCACGGGGTCATACATCATCTGCGAGTTGGTGTAGGTCGAGCGGAACCAGGCGCCGGTCACCGTCAATGCTGTGGCAACGGGTTTCCAGCGTGCCGTGCTCAGCACCCACTCGATGCCCGTCTTGTCGAGGCGGCTACCGTTGGTGACGGTGCTGTAGCCGTCGAGCACGGTGCGCTCGGTGTAGGGTAGGGTAGTCAGCTCGGGCGGGGCGGTGAGCGTGGTGGCGTCGATGGCGCTCACGTCATACTGCTTGTAGGTGTAGGGCTGATAAACGCTCGAGTAGCGGTAGCCCGAACGCATGCGCTCCTTGAAGAAGGTCACTTGCAGGCTGTTCTTGCCAATCTGCAAGCCCGCGCGCACCTCCCACTTGCGGTTGCGTGCCGCCAGCAGGTCGTAGTTCACGCGGTCGTCGATGTAGGTGCGCAGGCTGATGCGGCTGCGCGTGAGCGGCTCGTTCACGTCGTAGTAGTTGAGCTGGATGAAGTCGTTGTATTGCACCTGCGGATAGAGGTAGGCAATCGTGGGCATCTTGGTCGTCAGGCCATAGCCACCAGCCAGGTAGACGTGCGACTGACGGCCAGCGACGGTGAAGCCGGCAGTGTCCACTTGAGGTTCAAGCGCGGGTCAACGTAGACCTTGCCGCTGAGTTTGTAGCGGCTATCGAGGCCGGGAAGTTGCTGCGTGCGCACGCCAGCTTGCAGTTCCACCTTGTGGTCGCCCCACAGCGCGGTGAGGTGGTCCTCGGCGTAAAACGAGAGGACGTGCAGCGCGGGGATGTCTTTATAGGCACGCGGGCGTGTGGTCCAGGCTGCCGACAGCGGTTGCGTCAGGTCGTAGACCTGCCCATCACCATAGTTCTTCGACATCGTCCACTCCATGCCAGCCTTGTAGTCTTGCGTGAGCCAGCCGGTGGTGAGTTTGCCCTGTCCCTTGAGTTTGACAAACAGGTTGAGGGGCTTGCCGTCGCTCACATAGTCGGCGATATACTCGCTCAGCAGGTACTGCCCATCGTGCTCGCCAGCCTCCATGCTCGTGGGGGCTACCGAGGCACGCTGCGGCGCCACTTGCTTGCGGCGCTCCAGGCGGTCGTTCTGGTAGCTCACCGAGCTATTGAGGTTGATGAGGTTGAGCCACTTCAGCTTCTCGAGGGTGAAGGTGAGGTCGCTGGTATAGGCAATGCGGCTGTAGCGCGACTTGAACTCATCGATTTTGTTGTAATTTAGGTCGGGGTCCTCCTTGGCGTTGTCAAACGAGCCGGTGTAGTCCACGCCCGTAATCCAGGTCGTGTTGACCGACGGGCTTTCCCAGCGCAGGTTCAATCGTGCCGACAGGTTCAGTCGCTTGTAGTTCTCGTGGTTGTCGCGCGGGTCGACCTTGGAGTCGAGGTAGCCGCCGTCGATGTTCATGATGTGCGGGCTGTTGCCCAGGTAAAAGCCCTTGCCCACCGAGACGAGTTTGCTATACTGGTCGGCTTTGAAGCGGGCGGTGAGCGGGGTGGCGCGGCGGATGCGCTTGATGTTGACAAGGCCGCTGGTGAGGTTGCCATACTCAGCCGAGGGGATGCCGCGCACGATTTCGACGCTCTCGATGTTGTCGGTCGACAGTGTGCGCATGTCCACGCCGCGGTTGGTCATGTCGCGCTTGTACTCGGGCGACGTCTGGTCGCTGCTGGCACCCGGCACGTTCTGCATGTTGGCATCGCCATTGACGGGAGCACCGTCGACCATAAACAGCGTGCCCAGCGAGGTGATGGTGTAGTCCTCGTTGTTGGTCTTGGCACCGGTGGCACCCAGGGTGCCCGTCTCGCGCAGCTTGATGCTGTTGACCGAGCCCATGTCGGGGTCCTGCGAGATGTTACCCGGCAGCAGCTCCAGCAGGTCGCTGAAGCTCGTGGGCTGCAGGTGCGTCATCGCATCGCGGTCGATGCGCGAACTCGAGGTGAGGCCCGTCGACTCCTTGGCGGTAACGACCACCTCGCCCAGCACGCGGCTGTCTTGCTCCAGTCGCACGCTCACGTTGCGGTCGGCAGTGACGTTGACCGTGCGCGTCGCCGTCTTGTAGCCCACAAACGAGATGGTAATCGTGTACTTGCCGCTGCCCAGCGACAGACTGTAGTGACCGCGCTCGTCGGTCTGCGTGGCGTGGCCGCCGGGTTTTGCCGTCACGGTCGCCCATTCCACGGGTTCACCCGTCGAGGCATCGCGCACGGTGCCGCTCACTGTGTGCGCTGTGGCACTGAGCGACATCGTGAGCACCGCGAGGGCTATGATAATGACTTGTTTCATCGATATGTAATCAGTATGTCTACGTTCCTTATTTATTTGCGGTGCAAAGTTACGGCTACCCCCGCATTGCCGCAATACCTATTAATTGCTACATTTCGCCTATCAAAATCAGCATTAATTGCGATTTTATAACCTTTAGAGCCGTTGTAATTTTGCAGCGTCCATTCTAAACGTGAACTCACTAAACATTCAACAACAATAAAAAACCTTAATTTATGAAGAAAATCTACCTTCTTGCCGCTATTGTGATGGCTTCAACGGCTATCAGCGCAATGGCGCAAACTGGCGAGCCCGAGCTCAACTGGGCAAAGTGTATTTATTATGGAAATGCCACCTCGAGCGATAAGGTGTTCAACATCGGTACCAACGTCGCGGTCAACAACGATGGCGACATCTTTTATAGTTTCGCTATCGGTACCAACACTGGAACGCAAGAGGTTTACCTGGGCGATGGCACCACGGGTGACTTCCTGGGCAACGGCTGTGCCTACTACAGTGGCACCAGCTGCAACCACAACCTCGCAGTTGTAAAAATGAGCCCCGACGGTAACATGAAGTGGAAACTCTACTTCCCCACGGGCGAAGTGGCGACGCAGCAGGGTGGGGTAGTTCCCGCCAGCGATGGTGGTTGCTTCCTCGTGATGAAGATGCGGCACAGCCAGAACTACTGCACCACGCCCATTATGGCTGTTGATGCCAGCGGCGACACCATCAAATTTGACGACTGGGTGCTTGACGCAGCCGATGCCAAGCGCTACTACTATGGCGTAATCATGCGTGTCGACGCTACCGGTCACCTGCTGTGGCACCGCTACATCAGGATGAACCACGATGGCCAGCCCACCGCCACGACTTACGCCGACAACACGGGTGAAGCTTTCTATATCAACGCTGTGAAATCGGACGAGAGCGACAATGTCTACGTCATCGGTCGCTATGTAACCGCCATGACCCTCGATAACGGCGTCACCCTCTATCCGCAAAGCACCGAGGGCTGGAATGGTGACCCGCAGACCTCGCGCGGCGATGCCATCATGCTCAAGTTCGACAGCAACGGCAACAACGTGGGTCATCTGACCATGGATGGCGTGGCTACCGTCACGATGTTCAAGGAATTTGACCGCGGCGACGATGGCAACTTCTACATCACAGGTACCCTAAACGGCATCGAGGGCAACACCCTTACCCTGGGTGGCAAAACCCTTGACTTCGGTGCTGACCAAACCAACTTGATGGTTGCCTCGGTTACCCCCGACCTCACCGTTAACTACGTGAAAGTATTCAAGGCTACCTACAGCAACAAAACGCCAGGCGTCAACGAACTCGTTATCAACGCTTGTGGCGATGACCTGTGGATTACCGGCAAGGCTGGCGTGACCAGTGGCAACTGGTTGGTTCGCACCGACAATGGCACCGACACCGCCTTCATCATCAGCAAGACGCGCGATGGCTTTGTTATGAAACTCGACCGCGCTACGGGCTCGTTCCTCGCTGCTACTGTCAACAACGCCATTCAGAGCGGTTACGACGGTGCCTTCGTCAGCGACGAAGACCCCGACAGCGTCTATGTTTACGGCATGAGCGGCCTCTATGGCAACCTCATTTTCAAGAAGTTCAACAAGAACACCCTCGAGGCTGGTAGCACATGGGCTATTCACGCTAAGGTTGCTGCTACGCAAGGCTTTGCTACCGATGGCGACCGTCTCTACACCCTCTCGCGCATCCAGAGGGGCACGCAGACCATCAACTACGACAGCAGCGCAAGTGCTCCCCGCCGCGCTTCGGTGACCAATAGTGTGAGCAGCTTCTACACCGTCATCACCAGCTACACCATGCCCGTGGCTGCAACGACCGCTGTCGAGGACATCACCGCCGATGTGGCTCAGCGCACCGTCAAGAACGTTTCTTACGTCAACCTGATGGGTCAACGCAGTGCAACGCCCTTCGAGGGCCTCAACATCGTGGTGACCACCTATACCGACGGTACCACCAGCACGACCAAAGTTTTAAAATAATTTCTTGAGCGACAAGCGTTGAGCGTCACCACGAGCCCCACAGCCCGCCACGGCGCTCAACGCTCGTCACTTGTCTTTACACAATCGCAACAAAAAAGATGAAAAGATACGTTTCACGTTTCACATTAGCACTTGCACTGGCAGCATGCGTGTTGCCCGCAACTGCACAAACCACCACGGGCGTCAAGGGCCTGTGGATCGACAAGGTCGACGCCATGCCTCCCTGCATGGGCATCGACATGATTAAGGACGGCAGCAACCTCTACATGATGGGCCAGTTTGGCACCACCGTGGGTGACGGCGGCACAGGCTGGGAGAAGGAGTACACCGACACCACCTGCTCGGTCTATTTCAACGACACTTTCATCGGGAAAGGTGCCCCCTACGAGGGCGCGTCTTATAACAACAACTTGATTATCACCAAACTCGATACCGACGGACAGCTGCAGTGGACCGTTTACTCGACTTCGGCCGACGTGTACAGCAACGAGGGCGGCATCCGCGCGATGCCCGATGGCGGCACCATCGTCGCCGTGAAGCTGCGCCACACCGACAACATGCGCACGCAGCCCATCTCGCTCACCGATGCCACGGGCGCTGTCACCACCGTCGACTGGAAACTGAGCAGCGAGGACGAGTCCCGCAGCTACAACGTGATGCTCATCAAGCTCACCGCCGCTGGCGCTATCGAGTGGACGCGCACCGTCGAGGTGAGCCGCGAGCCCCAGGCCAGCAAGCCCGAGAATCCCACCACGCTCGCCATCTACCTCACCGGCATGCTCACCGACAAGGCTGGTAACATCTACCTCGCCGGCCGCTACGTCAATCCCGTGACCTTCCCCACCGCCGACGGCACGGGCATCACCCTCACACCCCACAATACCGAGGGCTGGGACGGCGATGCACAGAAGTCGCGCGGCGATTTCTTCATGGTGCGCTTCAACGACCAGGGTTACGCCGAAAAGACGCTCACCACTACCGGCGTCGCCAATGTCGAGGCTCATCCGCGCCTGGCATGGGCTGGCAACGACATCATCCTCAACTTCTTTGCTAAAGGCTCGGGCGATGAGGTCAACACCATCACACTCGCTGGCAACAGCATCGAGCTGCCCGCCACCAGCGACCACTACGCAATGATTAACATGCGCCTCGACACCGACTTCAACGCACAGTGGTGCCACACGCTCATGTCGAGTGGCGTGGGCGGCCGCACAGCTTTCCTGCACTACAACCACGTCGACGTCATCGGCGACAACCTGTGGCTCAGCGGTATGGGTAACTACACGCTCACCGACGGTGGCGACACGCTCACCGCTACCACCACCGGTAACGTGCGCGAGGGCTACCTGATTCGCTGCGACGTCAACACCGGCAACGTCCTCGCTGCCACCTCCAGCCGCACCGCAACCCCGTCGCTCAAGGGCATCTCGGGCTACATAGGCGTCTTCGAGGACGAGGACAACGGCGCTTACGTCTACGGTTACTCCTACGCGGGCACCGGCATCATGCTGTCGGCGTTCAACAAGGAGACGCTCGCCTTTGGCGACTACTGCTCACTCATCACCGGCGGTAGCCAACCCTCGGCACAGGAAATGGTAGCCGTCGACAACCGCCTCTACACGCTCACGCGCGGACGCGACCAGGGCATCTCGGGCCAAGAAATGTGCCCCATCGGCCTCGACATCGCTGTCACCACCAAGCACTGGGGCATCCTCATGGCAGGCTTTGAACTCCCCTTCACCGTAAAGGCCAACCAGGAAGAAACCACCCTGCTCGGTGACGTCAACCTCGACGGCAAAGTCGACGCCGCCGACATCGCCTGCGTCGTTTCCATCATCACCGGCACCCACCCCGCCGGCACCTACGACACCCGCGACGACGTCAACACCGACGGCAAAGTCGACTCCGGCGACATCGCCGCCATCGTCTCCATCATCACTGGAGAGTAGGCATTAGGCTTTAGGCATTAGGCGTTAGGGTCTTTGCACGCCGACCAGCGCCGACTTTTATAAATAAAAAACAAGGATAGTACCTTACTTGGTACTATCCTTGTTAATTTTAGTCCGCGCTTAAAATTTTAGTCTGCGCTGGTCTGCGCTGGTCTGCGTGCAAAGAACTGCAACTAGGCCACCGGCGTTAGTTAGCGATGATGCGCATGTGGGCCTTGGGGTAGCGGAGGACCAGGCAGCTGGCCTCGCTCATCACCAGGGCGTCGGTGTTGCGCATGCCGCTCGCCTTCAGGTCGAGCGCCTCGGCGCTGAAGGGCACGTGGCTGTACTTCTGGATGTACTCGGGGTCGATGATGAGGCCGTTACTCTCCATGCCGCACTCGTCGAAGATTTCGCTCAGCAACAGGTACAGCGTGCCAAACTTGCTGCGCAGCTCGGTGAAGTCGATGCCCCACTTGCTCACGCTCTCACCAGCCGTGATGACGCGGTTGTAGTCGAGTTGGCTAATCAAGCCGATGAGCTTGCTGCCGCCCAGCATAATCTTGCGACGGCTGCCAGCGTTGCCCGTGAACGCCTGACGCATCATCTCGATGACCTCGCTGGCACTCAGCGACGTGCCGTTGTAGTGGAACGTCTTGCCAGCCTGGTTCCAGATGCCGCCGGTGAACGTGATGTTCTCCTTCTTGGTCTCGTCCCACAGACGGGTCTTCACGCCAAAGAGGAACGACTTCTCCATGCCCAAGCGCATGTCGTAGATGGCTGCCTCTTCCTGGTCGCTCATCGTCCAGTTCACCTCCTTGTTGGCGAGCTTCTGCAGGGTGCTTTGCTCCACCTGCATCTTGAAGATTTGGCAGTAGTTGGTCGACTTCTTGGGCAACGCCTCAAACTGCGGCGACATCACGTCGAGCTCGCTGGCAGCGCGACCCATGCGGATGAGGGTGGTGCCGGCAGGGATGTCGGGCACAGCGCATTTTATCGAGTCGTTGCTATAGCCGTTGAGGGCCATCACTTGCAGACCGTTGGTCGTGTCGCGCGAAACGACGTAGAGCACCAGGTCGCAGCCGCTTTCGGTCGCGCCATCGCTCTCGTAGCCCGGCACGCCCTGCACCAGGATGGTGTCGGTGGCATCAAAGATGCTCTCGTCGGTGGCATAAATGCGCACCGTGGTGCTCTCTTGCGAACCACCCTCGTGGTCCTGGGCAAGCGTGGTGCTGGTGACCTTGGTGTCGACGTTATAGTAGTCGACCACCATGCTGCCCGAGTGGCGAGCGCCAGCGTAACGCGAGATTTGATCCAGCGGCGTCGACATCGGGCGGATTTTCACGATTTGCTGGTCAATCTCGTTGAGCAACAGGCCCGGGGCGACCTCGTTGGTGGCATCGGTCGTGAGCGGACCATCCACCACATGCTTGCCATCGTCGGTACCCGGGGCAATGATAAACCCTGCGGCAGCCATGATGGCATCACCACCCTCAAGACCCCAGCACGAAGCCAGAATCGCAATCATAATCACAATGAGCGCAAACAGCACCAGTCGGCGGTTACGCATGCTCCAGCGCAGTGCGCGAGCAAGTCTCCTAAACATTTTTCTCATTACAAAATGTGTGTTAAATGGTTAATAAATAAATGGTTAATGTGTGATGGACTCACGCAGACTACGCAGACTGCGCAGACTTTTTTATATATTTAATGTGGGCTGGTCGCAGAATAAAAAATTTATGTCTGCGTAGTCAGCGTAGTCTGCGTGAGGCCCTCCTGCAACAGGGTTAGTCCCAGACGGAGCGGCGGCGGTAGATGGGGAAGACGGGTTGCGCGTGCGTCTCATCGGGTGGGGCAGGCACCGTCGTCTCGATTTTCTCGTTGCGCCCGCGGATGTAGCCCGCTGCATCGGCATTGCGGATGTCCTCGTCGTGCGTCAGTCCGCGCGCCAGCGTCGCCACCACATGCGCATCGTGTGCCCCTTGCCCCAACGTTGCCACCAAGTGATGCACCTGCTGAATCACACTCTCGCTCAGCTGCATCCCCGCCAGCGTCTCGTCCACCACATCCGGCACCGGTTTCTCCTCTGTGGGTGCTGCCGCATCGCTGGCCGCAGTCGCCTCAGCCGGCAGTGGAGGCGGCATCACCTTTTTCTCAAAATTCTCGTCCATAATCCTAAAAAATTAAATGAAACAATCCGTGTGTTTTTCACGCCACAAAATTACCCCACGCCCCGCCCCCCTAACCACAGCAAAAACCACCAAAGAGTTACGAGAGTTGAGAGTTGAGAGTTGAGCTGAAGCGCGTACCGCGCTGTAGGTTTATCCTCGCGCGGACCAGCGCAGACCAGCGCGGACTTAAGGTCCAAAAGCGGCGTAGCCGCTAAAGCTCGTCTCTCGTCTCTCGTCTCTCGTGACTCTATTTATTCGTTGCACATTGAAGAATTGAGGGGGTTAATTGATTTTGTTTGGTTTTCTTTTAACTGTCTTTTATATTTGTGGGTCATTTTTAGAAGGGATTTCTAATAAAATGACTACTTTTGACGTTGATTTATAAGAGAACAAATCTTTACATTACATAAAAATTCACAGCAATGAAAAAATTACTTTTGGCACTGGCCGTGGCGACTCTGTCGCTGGCGGCCTCGGCACAGCAAACGATGTGGGTGGCCACCGGTAGTGTCTACTGGGCCTTCAACACCTCGCAGCTGGTCGACGACTACAAGTACATGCCTTACGCCGACGCAACCACCGTCACCGTGCAGGGCAAGACTTTCAACATTGCCGACATCGACAGCATCTGGGTCGTCAGCGAGGAAGTTGACGACAACCTCATCAACGTCGATTACGCCGACAGCGAGGCGCAAGTCGTTATCTCGGGTAACATTGCGCAGTATCTCACCGCTACCGTAACGGGCGCGCGCGTGGCCATCATCCAAGATGAAAACGTGACCGAGGAACTTACCTACACCCTGAGCGGCTCGTCGACCGACGGCTCGTTCTGGATGGATGGCGAGAAGAAAATCGTCCTCGCACTCAATGGGTTAACCCTGAGCAACGCCGATAGCGCCGCCATCAACATCCGCGACGGCAAGAACATCACCGTGCAACTCGTCGACGGAACCACCAACACCCTCGCCGACGCCAGCACCAGCGCCAAAAAGGCCTGCTTCATGGTCAACGGACACACCGAGTTCAAGGGCGGTGGAGCACTGGTCATCACGGGCAACAAGAAACACGCCTTTGCCGGCGACGAGTATGTCGAGGTAAAGAAGTCGGTGGGCTCAATCACCATCAAGGGTTCGGTGAAGGACGCCTTCAGCATCTCGCAGTACTTCCAGATGAATGGCGGCACGGTCACCATCGAGAGCACCGGCGACGATGGCATCCAAGTCGACAAGACCGACGACGAGACCGATGAAAACAACGGCCAAGTCATCATCAAGGGCGGTACCCTCACCATCAACGCCAGCGAGGCTGCCACCAAGGCCATCAAGGCCGAGGGCAGCGTCACCATCAGCGGCGGTACCATCAACATCACCCACAGCGGCGTGGCCGAGTGGGATAGCGACGACCTGGAGGTGAAATCACCCGCCTGCATCAAGAGCGATGGCAACGTTACCGTTGCTGGCGACGAGGCTGTGATGACGCTCAAGGCAACGGGTAACGGCGCGCGCGGCATCACCTGCGACAGCGTGTTCACCCTCACCGCAGGCACCATCGACATCACCGCCACGGGCGGCGACCTGGCCTACAGCAGCGGCTCGAACGCCGACACCGCTTCGGTGAAGTGCATCAAGGCCGACCTGGGCGTCGTCGTTGAAGGCGGCTCCCTCACCATGGCAACGTCGAAGGACGAGGCCGTGGG
>Ga0065709_1029455_pt1 | contig 21190 bp, 19 predicted proteins | sample Hoacrofraction14_2_FD_59096 | JGI IMG/M metagenome (GOLD analysis project Ga0065709, IMG submission 59096) | Hoatzin crop microbial communities from Cojedes, Venezuela, sample from fiber fraction 14 v1 | ecosystem: Host-associated > Birds > Digestive system > Esophagus > Crop | place: Venezuela...
AAAATGTGCTCACGCATGCGTGGGCACATTTTCTTTCGTATGCATTAGTATCAAGGATACAGCAGCCGTGATGACCTCTGTGAGCGGGAAGGTCCACCAGACCGCATGAAGGCCGATATGGGATAAGAGCCATGCCAATGGCACAAGAAGGATGACCTGTCGCAGGATCGTGACGAAGAGGCTTTCCAGGCCGTGGTCCGCGCCCTGGAAGAAGATGGTGAGCACCATTGTCAGTCCGGCCGGCAGGAAGCTCAGCGCGATGATGCGCAAAGCACGGGTGCCTGTGTAAAGAAGAACCGTGTCTCTGGAAAACAGTGTGATGAGTTGTCCGGGCACACTAATAAAGATCAGGAATCCAATTGCCATGGTCACTTCCGCCATGACCAGTGCCGTGATTGTGACATGTCTTTGACTGGTCGTATTCTTTTCCCCGTGATAGTAACTGATCAAAGGCAAAAGGGCTTGCTGGAGCCCCATGACAGGAATAAAGAAAAACGTCTGGAGCTTGTAGTAAATGCCAAGCACTGTGACGGCAGAGTCCCCGAACTGTTTAAGGATAAGGTTCAGGCCTATGATATAGACCGTGTACAGAGCCTGCATGGCCACCGAGGGCAAAGAGGCTTTGTATATATGGATCATCAAATCTTTGCGCAGTGTGATGACAGGCTCTTTTAAGGGAATCACCACCATCACCATCGCTGCCCACTGCCCGATGATGGTTGCCAGGGCCGCGCCCCGGATGCCCATGTTCATAGGAAAAATCAGGATGGGATCAAGGATAATATTCAAAAGTGCCCCGGTGAGTTGGGCAGCCATAGGCCGTTTCATCTGCCCCTTGGCCTGCAGGATTTTAGTCGCCGCCGATTCCACAAAAAGACCCAAAGATCCCCAAAGCACAATCGTCCCGTACATAAGACCTGCTGTCCTGACCGCATTGTCTGTAGTCGACAGGGCCATAAACTTCGGCAGAGCGCTGAAAGCCACGAGCGTAAAGGCGATAAAATGAATGACACTTAAGGGAAGCCCGGCCCCGGCGTAGCGCCGGCTCTGCGTTGTTTCCCCCTGCCCGTCACAGCGGGCCACCAGAATCCCGATCCCGGACCCGATGCCCGTGGACACCGCTGTCATCAAAAGCTGGATGGGGAAAAAGATGGACAAGGCTGTCAGCCCGGCCAATGATGTCTTCGCTATGAAGTAGCTGTCTGCGATGTTGTAGACGGACTGGATGGTCAAAGCGCACATCACCGGCAGACTCCGCTTGATCAGAGTCCTGCCGGCGGATGTTGTGATCGATGTCATAACTCCCACCTCCTGTATCAGTGTAAAGGGTGGAGTTACTCCATGGTCAAGGGTTATTTTTAAGATGGGCTTTGATGAGGCAGTCGCACGCCTCGTAGTCAAAGAGCTGGAGGCCTTCTTCTTCGGCGAAGATGAGGTCAAAGGCCTGGTGATGGTCTTCGGCCCACTGAAACAAGGCGCTGAGGTCACATGCCCCATGAGACACGTGGGCTCTCATCACCGCGTACTCTCCCGCCGGCAAAACGAGCCGGTAGTCGTCCCCGGGCTTCAGGCCTTCGGCACGGATGTATTCCCGCTCTTTGGTGAAGCGGCCTTTCTGTGCATCGGTGATATTCAGGACATATCCGTACGTCCGGCGGATGGAGGACAACCCGCCCATGGCTTTGAGGGCTTTCTGGACGTCAGTGTGATACGTTTGGTTATTGTGTTCACTCGCCCCGGACAAGACAATGTCTTCCGATAAGTTTTTGACTTGGATGGATGGGAATGATACGTCTTTGGTGTTTTGTTCGTGCTGACATTCATACCAGCGGATGTCTTCCGCAATGCGGGCGTACGTTTCGGCCTTGCGCACGGCATCGTCGTAGTGTGATGCCAACAGCCGGGTGATTTGCTCGTTGTCACGGAGTTTAAAGATAGCCCGGATTTCACTCAGGGGAATGTCCAGCCCCCGGCACATTTTGACCACATCGAGTTGCCACATGTTGCGGAGGGAATAGTAACGATACCCGTTGTCCGGATCCACTTCATCGGGCACAACCACCCCTTCCCGGGCATAGAAGTGCAGGGTATCTTTGGAGATCCCGGTGATGTCACTGACCTCCCCGATACGGTAACGGATGTTTCTGGTCATAAAATCCCCTCCTTCATGTGTCTTAGGGTATCAAAGCAGAAGCCGGGGATCCTCCCCGGCTTCCGCTTCTAATCTTTCTTGTGGGCCATGCCGAACTTTTCCAAAGCCCCGCAGATTTCATCAATATCGAGAGGCTTGGTGATAAAGCCGTTCATGCCTGAGGCTTTACTCGCATCCATCGCATCCTTGAAGGCATCAGCCGTCATGGCGACGATCGGAATACTTCTGGCATCCGGGCGATCCAACGCCCTGATGGCACGGGTCGCTTCGTAGCCGTTGAGCTTCGGCATCTGGATGTCCATGAAGATGATCTGATAATAGCCCGGATCGGATGCAGAGAACTTATCCACGGCATCCTGTCCGTCACAGGCATTGTCGACCTCAAGGCCGATGTCCTCAATCATACGCATGGCGATTTCAAGGTTGAGCTCGTTGTCGTCGACGAGAAGCGCACGGCCGCTGTACACCAGGTCTTCGTTCGTTGCGGCTGTTTCCGTGTCATCGGACTGTGTGTCCGTGGTGTTGATCTCCAGCGGGATGCGCACACTGACACGTGTGCCCTGACCGACTTCACTTTCATAAGTGATCGTGCCGCCCATCAGATCAATCATGTTTTTGACAAGGTACAGCCCGAGCCCGCTCGACATCTGCGAGCTGTCACGCAGTTCATTGTCGGTGTCACGGGTGAACTTTTCGAACATGTGATTCATGAACGACCTGGTCATCCCCACCCCCGTATCCTGGATGGAATACCCGTATTCCACATGGGAGTCATCAAGGACTTTGGTTTCAGAAATATAGGACACCTTTCCGCCTGTCGGGGTGTACTTCACGGCGTTGGAGATGAGGTTCAGGGTGATTTGTTTGAGGCGCACGTCGTCACACAAAAGTGCCGGCATGTCCTCAGGGTGCTCCACTTCCACAATCTCACACGTCAGGCCTTTATTTTCGCACATCGGCACCATGAGGTTGCGGATGTCATCGAGGTAAGCTTTGTATGTGGTGACATTCGGGCGGATTTCCATCAGCCCGCTTTCAATCTGGGAGACGTCGAGTACGTCATTGATCAGTGACAGGAGGAACCGCCCGGAAGAATCAATCCGGTTGAGGTCTTCCTCAAGTTTCACCGGGTCATCCTTGTCTTGCTTCGCAAAGCAAGTGAGGTTGAGCACCTGCCCGATCGGGGTGCGGATGTCGTGGGAAATGCGGGAAATAAACTCGGTCTTGGCGTTGTTGGCCTGTTGCTCGACGAGGGACACCTCACGGCCGTAACGACGCATGACGAAAATCAAGGTCAGCGTCACCACAATCGCGACAAACCCCATAATCAGCTCGGCTTCGTACAGGTCCGCAAGAATCGTCTGGCTCTTTTCAAACACAATCAAATACCAGCCCGTGGTGTCCACTTCCCGGATATCGATGTAGTACATGTTCTTGTCGCTTTTCATCTTGTACTGGCCGGAGCCTTTGACAAGCACTTCGGTCTGAATTTCCCGGATGAAATCACTGGTTTCGGACATCGCCAGACCGGCACACTGGCCGGAGGAGTCCGCCACAATCATTTCCCCGTTCTTGGTCACGATGAGGGCGCCTTCGATATCAGAACTGTCCACAATGCTTTTGGCCAGTTCGTCCATATAGTCGAGGTAAATATCCGCGGCCACGACCCGGACAATATCGTCATCATCCGCATCCATACGGGCGGAGACGCTCACGCACACCTTCGATACCGAGGCATCGAGGTACGGCTCACCGAACACAAAGTCACGGCTGTCCTTCCCGTCGATGTACCACGGACGGGTGGTCGGGTCATAGTCATCCGGGATATCCCACGGGGTGGAACCGACGTAGAAGCCGGTGTTGTCACCGGTGTACACACCGCCGTACACGCCGTAGTGCTCAGTGGAGCGGACAAAGGTTTTGACCTCTTCATCCGTGCTGCAGTTTGTTTCACACAGCCCGCGCACGTCTTCCATTGACCGCACGACATCACTCATATAGTTATCGACCAGAGCCGCGTTGTCCTGAGACTGCCGGGACATATTGTTCGTGGCGAGGCGGACAATGGTGTTTGAGGTCAATAAGAAAAAGACCAGCGTCAGCACCATGACAGGCACAAGAATATTCAGCAGGTATTTCAGAAACCTGTTGTCGCTCAAGTGTCTTCTCATGCGCATGACCTCCAGTCTTCAATCACGTCAAAAAGTCCGGCCCTTTCTTCCCCCTTTATCATTTCAGGGTCCCTTCATCTTCCTCGTTATGTGTATTATATCATATTGCCCCGAAGACAAGAGTGTTTTTGACCTTACGAAAAAAATTCTTCCCCGTGGACCGGCAGGTTGGCGGGAGCAGGCAGAGACAAAAAAGTCCGCAGGTGTCTGCGGACTTGGCGAGGTATTGTATGGTATGGGGCTGCTTCACACACAAAGATTAAGGAAAGGAAGGACAAATGGAACGGTGTGAAACAGGGAAGTTTTATGCGACGAAGTTGCGCAGGTAACGGGCGCTGAGTTTGATCGCTTTCTTGGCGTCGTCGGGACTGCCTTCGAAGGCCTTGTCTTCGACTTCGATGCATGTGCAGCCGTCGTAACCGATGTCGGTGAGGGCGGACACATACTTGCCCCAGTCGATATCACCGAGACCCGGGAGTTTCGGGGACATGTACTGCAACGGCGTGGCCATCGTGCCGACTTCCGCGAGTTTGTCAGGATACAGTTTGATGTCCTTGTAGTGGACGTGGAAGATCTTGTCCTTGAACTCGTAGAGCGGCTTGATGTAGTCGATCATCTGCCATACGAAATGGCTTGGGTCGTAGTTGATGCCGAAGTTGTCATACGGGAGAATCCCGAACACCTGACGCCAGATGGCAGGGGTGGTCATGAGGTTCTGTCCGCCCGGCCATTCGTCATCCGTAAATAACATCGGGCAGTTTTCGATCGCGATCTTCACGCCTTTTTCCTTGGCATGGTCGAGAATCGGCGGCCAGACTTCTTTGACGATTTCGAGGTTTTCCGCCACCGTCTTGTACGGCACGCGGCCGAGGAATGTCGTGACCATGTTCACACCGAGCAGCGCGGAGGCGTCGATCAGGGCGTGGATGTGGCCGATGTACGCCTGTCTCTTTTCGAGATCAGGGTCGAGGGTGTTCGGGTAATAACCGAGGGAAGAGATCACAACGTTCTTTTCCTTGCAGTAAGAAAGAATTTCCTGCGCCTTTTCAGGGGTCAGGTTTTCGGCATCGATATGGCTGACACCGGCATAACGTCTCTTGGCTCCGCCCGAACGCGGCCAGCAGGCCACTTCGAGGCATTCAAGACCGATGCTTGATGCGTAGTCAATGGTTTCTTTGAGATCCATGCCTTCACAAATCGATGTGAGCAGACCGAATTTCATCATAATCAGAGACCTCCTTTTACACAATCAGCAGGTGACGCTGATTGACATGGTGGCCGAATTCCGGCATAAAGACCATGCTTTCTTTGTCAGGATCAAGATGGTCCTGAATGATCGGCGGCATGTAGCTGGACGTGAAGCAGAAGCCGTACGTCAGGTCATGATACCCCTGGGCGAGGCCGCCTTCTTTCTTGACCTTGAGCGTGGCCGGTTTGGTCACGGCCCAATGAGTGCGGAAGTTGGTCGTCATTTCTTCGGCCGTGTATTCCTCACCGTCGAATTCCCAGACGATCTCGTCTTTGGTGAAGGTTTCCCCATCGACAACGAGTGTGCCCGGGCGGATCTGGCTGAGGAACACGCCGCGGTAATAAGGCAGACGCACCTTGAACTGGAAGCCGTCAATATTCCCGTTGGCATCTTTCGTGTTTCTGAAACCCACGGACTGAATTACCTGTTTTTCCATGTGTGCATTCCTCCTTAGTCCCCGAGCAGCCGCTTCAACATGATGTGCTGCTTGCGGAGTGTCTGGCCGACTTCATAACCTTCGTCATACTTGTCGGCGCCTTCATATTCACTTAACAAATAGCCGTCCCAGCCATTGTCCTGCATTACCTTGACAACCTCCGGATACGGGATCGTCGTTTCTTCGAAGTCATCAGACATATTGATGAACTTCGCATGGCAGCAGTAAATATACGGCAGGAGTGGGATAATATCCTCCGGCTTGTTCGGCGTGTAGAGTGGGTCAACCCATTCGCCTTCTTTGAACTCGGTGCGGAACACGCTGAAGTCGATGTTCAGACCAAAGTTCTTCGTGCCTGTTTCTTCGATGAAGTCCACGAAATTCTTCACCATCTCACCCTTCAGGTTGGACGGGGTGTGGATTTCCGGACACATTTTGATATTGAGCTTTTCAGCCAAAGGCAGGCAGCCATTGATAATCTCGCGCCAGTTTTCGACCGGTTCAAGAGCGTTGTTGATGACCGGCATCTTCGTTCTCATGACCGTGAAGCCAAGGCGATGCGCCAGCTTGATATCACGGCTTAACATCTCGATGGACTCTTCCGTCGTCAGATCGCGGCCGCCCATCACGTGGCTGTCGATCCAGTTGCCGTATTCCACCGGCACGATTTCATACTTGTCGCACAGACGATGCCACTTCTCAACCCATTCATCCGAAGGATAAGGGTAGTTTTCGATGTGCGTGTTGGCCAGGATTTCAATCCCGTGTGCGCCCATATCATGGACGTCTTCAAAACATTCTTCCAGATTCTTCGTGAGTCCGAATTCGGCGGAGTAGCTGTAGAGCGCCACCCCACGCTTCGGGCCTTTTCTGTCATAATGATACATCTTTGGTTACCTCTCTTATTTCCAAATCATGTCATGACCCCGTGATGCCGGGGTCATGCAGGACTGATTTTACTAATCGAAACGGACTTCCTTGCCCGTTGCGGCCGACTTGTAGATGGCGTCGAGGATCTGCGTGACGACGAAGGCCTGTTCAGGCTTCGTAGCCGGCTCAGTGTCATTGAGGATGGCTTCGAGCCACTGATGACATTCGACGACTTCTTCCTTGGCGCTGTCGCCTTCGAAGAATGCGATGGCCCCGAGGTCGGAGACACATTCTTCCGTCAGGACTCCGCCCGTTGTTTCATTGAAGTAAAGCTTGTAGCCTTCACGGCTCATACCGCCGACCTGTTCAGCGCCGGCCTTCGTGCCGCACAGCGTGCAGGCTGCTTCACGGGAATCTTTGACGTTGAGGGCCCATGCGGCTTCGAGGAAGATCGTGGCGCCGTTTTCCATCGTCACGAGACCGAATGCAGAGTCTTCAACTTCGTATGTTTCAGGATCCCAAGGACCGAACATATTGCCTTCTGCGGCCGATGCGAGGTGGCCGAGTTTTTCGAACACAACACCCTTGACCGAAACAGGCTTGTAGTTGTTCATGCACCAGAGGGTGATGTCGAGGGAGTGGGTTCCGATGTCGATCAGAGGTCCGCCGCCCTGTTTGGACTTGTCCGGGAACACGCCCCACGTCGGAACGGCTCTTCTGCGGACAGCGTGCGCTTTGGCGAAGTAAATGTCGCCGAGCTTGCCTTCATCGCAGGCACGTTTCAGCACCTGAGTGTCCTTGCGGAAGCGGTTCTGGTAACCGATTGTGAATTTCTTGCCGGACTTCTTCCAGGCGTCCATCATCTTCTGTGCATCTTCTGTCGTTGCGGCCATTGGCTTTTCGCACATCACATGCTTGCCGGCTTCAAACGCTGCGACCGTGATCGGGCAGTGAGCGACGTTTGGCGTACAAACGTGGACGACGTCGATTTCAGGGTCTTTCAGAAGTTCATGATAGTCAGTGTATACCTTTGCGCCCGGTGCGCCGTACTGTTCGCAGGCTTTGACCGCGCGTTCTTCGATAATGTCGCAGAGGGCGACGATGTCACAGAGATCTTTCTGTGTCGTGAGGGATGGTAAGTGTTTCTGGTTGGCGATGCCGCCGCAACCGATCACTGCCACCTGCAGTTTTCCGTTTTTCATAATATGTCTCCTTGGTTTCTTTTTTCTTAATATTCATTGAGCCAGTTCGTATTTAACCCGGCCGGGGTTTTGAACTGTCTATAGTATAGATGGATTTCCGGGGGTTCTCTCTGACGAAGTCACCCGGTTTTTTTATTCCTGTTGCAAGCTCAAAGGGGTCTTTCCTCCGGCCTGCAACGAGGGGATGTCAGTTATTGCGCATCATTCTGTGCGGCCTGAGCACGTCTTTCGTGCAGGCGGGCACGGATGTCATCGGCGTCCTGATCGCTCATGTTCCAGAGCAGGCAAAGCACGGAGGCAAGGACGAACAGGAAGCAAGGGAAGAGGTTGACGACCATATTGATGCCCTTGAGGGCGCCGGCTGTCTGTTCAGCGTTGGCCACATAGCCAAACATGAAGAGAAGAGGCACACCGACCGCACCGCCGACAGCGTTGCCGAGTTTCGTGGCCAGACCATACGTCGCATAAGCCGTACCGTCCGTCCGCAGACCGGTCTTTTCTTCCATATAGTCGACGGAGTCCGCGACCATCGACAGGGTCATCGGGAAGCCGACATTGAACAAACCGAAGATCACGTCACCGGCGAGAACCATCGCCATATTGTCAAACGGCGCGAGGTACATGATCAGAAGACCACCGGCCTGGACAAGCATGGAATACATCAGGACATTGCGTTTCCCGATTCTCTTGGCGAAGAACGGGACGAAGAGCGAACCGATGACGCCGCATACCGACGGAATGGTCATGATGACCGCAATCATCGTGAAGCTGCCGAGGCAGTAAATAACGTAGTAGCTGCACACTGCGATACGGCCCATGAAGGCTGTCATCTGGACGGCCATAATGGCAAAGACAATCATCAGGTACTTGTTTGTGAAGAGGGATTTCATCGTGGCCGTGAAGCTGAACTTCGCTTTGGCCTGTTTCGGGTCTCTCCCGACGACTTCACGGGATGTAAAGAACACGATCAGGAAGAGCGGGATGGAAATGAGGGAATAAACGAGGGCTGTTTTCGTGTAGCCGGCACCGGTTGCGACCGTGGCCCCTGCGCCCGAGAACTTCAGCATCATTGTGGCCGAGAGGGCGTTGACAATGATCATACCGACGTTCATGCCGATATTACGGGATGTGTTAATGACATTGCGCTGATCGGAATCTTCCGTCATGACCCCGGACAGGGCGCCGTAAGGGATATTGACCAAAGTGTAAAGCATCCCGGCGATGATATATGTCACCCCGGCATACAGTGCACCGGCTGAGCCGGAGCCCATTGGGTTCGTAAATGTGAGCACCGCGAAGATTGCGAGCAGCGGGCACCCGAAGGCGATCCAAGGTCTGAAACGACCGAATTTGGAGCTGGAGTTTTCGGCGATCGCACCCATCATTGGGTCATTGACCGCGTCCCAGATCCGCGCCAGCAGCATGATCGCTGCCACGACGCCCGGACCAAGTCCGACGACGTCCGTGTAATAAATTGACAGGTAAGATCCGACAAATGTCCAGACGAACTGGGAGGCCAGATCCCCGAGGCCGTAACAGAAAACGGCTGCTTTCGAAGCTCTCTTGACTTCTTTCATTGAGTTCTTTTCCTTTCCGGATGCCATGCCCTGGGCCGTGGCACGGGGCATTCTTCTTGCATCATCACTCATAAGATTTTCTCCTTTTTCTCTCTTGAAACTTTTTTGTATGACACCGGCTGTCTTGTTTCTTTATGACTCTAGGATACCGCTTTCAAAGTCCTTTCTCTTTGTGTGGGTTGCGGTAATCGGCCTTTGTCTTGCATGATATGAAAGCGCATGCAACAAAGAGGCGCGATCGTTGCACCCCTTTTGTGACATAGAAAAAGGACGCTGATTGCGTCCTTATCAGAAATCATACACATGGACAAGCAGCACTTCGTGGAGCCTGGGCTCAATCTCGAAGGAGATTTCGTGGTTGCCCGTAGGCTTCACACTCTGCATGCGAAGTCTTGGGAAGCACGCCCTCTGCAAATAGCTGATGTCGTTGCGGGTGAGGTTTTTCTCGTACCCCAGTTCGGCCCACTCGCTGATCAGGTTGCCCGATGACGGGCGGATGGAGCGGGTTTTGATGTGGTACTCTTCCCCCAGCGCATCCCGGATCTTGACCACGAAACGTTCCGGCTGACCGCTTTCGAAGTAATCGGTTTGTTGGATGGTGATCGGGATATCCTCGGTTTCCAGGAAATACTTCTTGGAAAACCACTTGAAGTTCACGGCCAGGATGTAGAAGTCATGGCTGTTTCTCTGGGTGATGACCCAGTTGGACCCCCGCCCGATGACGTGATGACCCATCCGGTCAAAGAAGCGCAGGACATCGAACACCGGCTTGGTGATGGTGTCTTTCGTGAGAATGCCAAGGCCCCCGCCCGCAATGCCGTGGAAGTCCACATCCGCATCGATCCAGTCACTGACCATCATTGGCACAATCATATCGGCCCTTGTCCAGATCTGGATGAGCTTTTCGGCATAATACGCCGACCGGAAACAACTGTCGTTGAGCGTATTTCGACCGGAGATGGTGTTATTGAACTCGGAGATATACACCGGGATATCTTTGAGTCCCAGGCTGTCCTTGAGTTTCTGAATCATATTAAGCTGGCTGATCTCCCCGTCCTTCCGGGCCATCAGGCTCTTGTCTTCCTGCCCCTCGGCGTTCGTATCCACCCCATACGGGTAAAGCATGAACGAGAGGAAGTCCGGCACACAGTCGTTGTCTTTCGCCCACGGCAGGAACTCGGTCATAATGTCCCATTCGTAGCTGATGATGCCCGAGGGACCCCCGACCTTCGCTTCCGGCAGGGCCTTTTTGATCAGGTCATATGTCACTGTGTACACATCGTAGAAATTGTAGTTGTCGTCGCGATAGTACATCGTGTCATCCGGGTGGAACGGGTCATAGCTGATTTCAAAAATCCACTCTGACACAATATCCCGTCCGTACCGGTGGATGACATGACGGAGGAACTTCGCCATCAGATCCGCATAGTCCGCTTTCGAATCCGGCGTGTCGTAGTCGAGGTTCCAGCGCACCACATCCCGCCCGCCGCGGTAAATCGTGTCGATTCGCGGGGAAAGGTCCAGGTACACCCTGAGTCCGTGATTAACAAGAAAGTCCAGCGCCCGGTCCATCGTGTCGAAGTTGTAACTGCCCTTGTGAGAGCGGTCGGTGATGTTGAAGCGTTTCGCAAACACACTCCACACCCGCACGCCTTTGATATGAATATTGTCGCGCAAATACAGGATATGGTCCTGCACATTCGCACCGGCGGCTTCGCTGAGGGGGCCGAGGTTGATAAACTCCAGCCACGGTTTGTGGTACTTAGTGCCTTCGTCTTTGAGAGAGAAGTCAATCCGCGTGGCCGTGGACGTTTCCTTCCCGCCGGCCGGGATTTTACGGATGTATTCTTCCCGGTGATGCAGCGTGTCACGGATGTCGTCTTCTTCCTTGCGCATCTCCTGACTCAGCCGTTCGGCCTCAGCCTTTTTCATCTCCCGGTACGCTCCCGGGGCCATGCCGTAAATCTTGCGGAAGGTTTTATTGAAGGCGGACGACGAGGAGAAGCCTGCGTCGTAGGCGATTTTCGTCATCCCCGCGTCGGTGAGGACGATGGCCTGGGCGGCGTGGGACGCCCGCACCCGGCTGACGAAGTCCGCAAAATACACACCCGTGCTTTTGTGGAACGCCCGTGAGAGCGTGGAGGTCGACACATACATCGACTCGGCCAGAGCCGTAAGGTTCAGCTCTTCACGGTAGTTGGCCAGCACGTACTGGATGACCCTTTGGGTTCTCTCGTCCCGTTCGGCCCCGCCCTTCGTGCCACCGTTTTTCTCGAGGCAGTAGTGGGCGAAGAGGGTGTCGAGCAGTTTGAGCATCAGCCCTTCCGTGCGGCTCTCCGGCCGCCCGAGCGGCTGGACATAGCCGCGCAGGAGTTCGAAGAAAATATCGCGCAGATCGCTGTAGGAATGCGTATTGTCCATCGTTGAATTACAGAGGAAAAACACATCGTCCCCGCTTGCCATGCGGCGGATCACATCCGGGGCGTAGGTGACCAGGGCGCAAATCGTATCCGCACCCCCGCGGATCACGCACGGATACCCGGATTCGGGAATGAGGATGTCATGCACCCCCATCCGGAACGTCCCTTCCCCGCTTTCAACAATCATTTCGCCTTCGGCGGCGAAGATGAGGGTGAGCTGGGTGACGAGGAAGCGTTCTTCCCGTTTGATTTTCTTCACCGTGAAATTAAGTTCGCTTAACGCATTCATATATGATCTCCTATGATTGATGATGACTCATCAGGGTTTTGAGTTTCGGGCCGGCGACCTGGATCAGGATGACCACAATCAGGATCACACCTTTGATGGCGTCGTTGATGAGCGAGTCCATCTTGAGGGCGATGATGATTTTATCGATGACCGTGTAGGACAGGGAGCCGAAGAGCACGCCGACCATCCGGCCGCGTCCGCCGCTCATCGCAATCCCGCCGAGGACGACGGCTGCGATCGCATACATTTCATAACTCGAGCCCGTGGTGGCCGGATCACTCGAAGCGTTCATGGAAATCCACAGGAATGAGGCCAGCCCCACCATTACCCCCATTATAACAAACACGACAGTCTTCATGAAAGGGACATTGATGCCGGCCATAAAAGCCGCCTTCGCACTCGAGCCGAGCGCATACACCTTTTTCCCGAACTTCGTGCCTGAAGACAGGTAAACGAAGAGGGCGGTCATGACGAGGAGAATGATGCCGATGATCGGGACCGTCAGGAAGCGGTTATTGCCGAGCGCGTACATCGCTTTGTATCCGGAGAGGGACGAGATCATTTTATAGACTGAACTGCCCCCGCCGATCAGCGTTTTGGACAGGTGCTGGCAGAAGTACTGCGCCAGCGACCGGTAGATGAGCATCGTCGCCAATGTGACGATAAACGACGGCATTTCCACAAGCCCCACGAGCACCCCGTTGATCAGGCCGCAGAAGGCGCCCGTCACCAGGGTGAAGAGGAGGGTGAGAAGGATATTCCCGTTCGTGGCGTTGAACACCACGACTCCGAAGCCGCTCACCAGCGCCAACATGCTCCCGGCGGACAGGTCGATTTCCCCGGTCAGGCACACAAGCCCCATGCCAAGGGAAATGATCCCGATGACCGCGCTGTGACGGAAAATATTCATCGCCGCATTCCATGTCAGCCCCGAACTTGTGAAGGCATACGCCGCGAAGATAATGAAGAACACAAACACGAAGCTGAAGCCGTGCCAGATGTTTGCGAGTTTGGATTTAGTCATTGTCATTGCCTCTCTTCCATGGAGCCGGTGGCGTACATCATCACCGTGTGCTCCTCAATGTCATCATGTGCCAGTTCTTTCACCACCCGGCCGTCCGCGAAGACCAGACATTTGTCGGCAACTTTTTGGAGTTCCGGGATTTCCAGGGTGTTCACGAGAATCGTATGACCCTTTCGGGCGAGTTCCAGAATCAGGGTGTAAATTTCGGCCTTGGCACCCACGTCGATGCCCTGGGTCGGGTTGTCGAACAGGAGCACCGTGGCCCCGGTGCACAGCCAGCGGGCCATGAATACCTTTTGTTGGTTACCGCCCGAGAGGGAGGTCACCGGCATCCGCCCGTCTTCGGCCTTGATATTGAGTAAGTTTCTGTACATGTCGTACAGGACGTTTTCTGATGTTTTATTGATCACGAAATTCTTCGCCGACAGGACGTATTCCGAAACCGTCATATTATCGGTGAGGGACATATCCGGGATGAGAGAGTTTTCCTTCCGGTCCGCCGGGAGAAGCCCGATGCCTGCCCGCATCGCTTCATGCACATGTCCGCCTTTGAGCGTTTCACCATGCACACGGATTGTGCCCTGAAGCGGGGCTTCAAGCCCGAACAGGCACTGGAGAAAGCCCGTGCTCCCGCAGCCCTGTAAGCCCGTGAGACCGATGATTTCGCCCTGTTTTGACTCCAGCGACACATCGGTGAAGTCCTTGCCGGAGAGATGGGAGACGGATAAGACCGTCTCCCCCAGGTCACGCGCTTCATACACGTCTTTATTGGCCCCGTCATGACCGACCATCAGGCCCGTCACGTCCCGCGGGGTCGTCTCTTTGATGTCACCCGTGGCGATGAACTGCCCGTTGCGCAGCACAGTGTACCGGTCCGCATAGGCGAAGATTTCCGGCATCTTGTGGGAGATGAAGATAAAGGCCATGCCATCCTTCTTCAGGCTCTCCACGATCTTGAAGAGACGTTCGACCTCGTCACCATTCAGGGAGGTCGTTGGTTCGTCGAGGATCAGGAGTTTGGCGTTGCTGTTGAGGGCCTTGCTGATTTCAAGGAGCTGACGCTCACCCGGGCGCAGGTCCCCGACCCTCTGACGCGGGTCGATGTCCACCCCGAGGCGGTTGAAGAGTTTCTCACATGCGGCTATCATCGCGGTCTTTTTCACATGCCCGAAGAGCCCGGTCACTTCCTTGGTGAGGAAGATGTTTTCCCACACACGCATATCGTTGAACAGGTTGAGCTCCTGATGCACGAATGCCATACCCATCTCTTCACTCTGACGGATGGTCATATGCGCACAGGTCTCACCGTCGAAGGTGATGGTGCCTTTGTCACAGGGAATGGTCCCGGTGAGAATGTTCATCAAAGTGGACTTGCCGGCGCCGTTTTCGCCCAAAAGGGCGTGGATTTCCCCGGCTTTCACATGCAGGGACACCCCCTGCAGCACCGGGTTGGCCCCGAATGATTTCCATACGTTGTCCATGACCAGAAGGTCCATGGCCCTCACTCCTTTCTCAAACACAGCGGGCCGGAAACCCGGCCCACCTGTCATTTTTTAATTAAAACCAGTGAATTCGCTGACGTTGTCGGATGTGACGTTCTGGCATTCAATCACGTGATCCTGCGTGACGTCTTTCCCGTCGAGATAGTCGGTCATGTCCTGGATGGCTGTCTGGATCATGCCTGGGCTGTACGTGACCGACATCAGACCGCCGAGCTGGCCGGTGATATCCGTGTACGTTTCGCCTCTGAGCACGGCGTAGAGTTCTTCCAGGCCGCCGCAACCCGTGATGACCGGGCTGTTCTTGTAGAACGCTGTTTTCGTGGAATCGCTGATGCCGCCGCCGTTGAGGGCTTCGAGAATGCCCATCGCGAGTTCGTCATCTTCCGCATAAAACCATTTGATGTCGGCGTTGGACGCGTCACCCATCAGGGTTTCGAACGCGCTCTTCGTGTCGGAACGGCTCCAGTTCATGGCGCCGGAGTACGTGATGGCACTCTTGATCTGATCTTCGGTCCACTTCTTGTCGGAGGCGATGGTTTCGCCGTTGTAGCCTGTGTTGCCGAGCAGATAGTCCGTGAACCCGCTGTCACGCAGCGTCGTGACGGACGATGTGTCGCCTTCATACACGTAAACCTTGTCGCCCGGTTCGAGGCCGAGGGAGACAAAGTATTCTGCACTGCCTGCACCGATGCCGGAGTTGTCGCCCTTGACATTGGACACCGCGCTTTCGCTCACGCCGTCGATAATCCGGTCGAATGCGACGTAAGGGATGTTATTGTCGATGAGCTGTTGGATGGCCGACTGCACCGTGTCGTCAATCGGCTGAATAACCACCGCGATATTGTCCGTGCCGTTCGCAATGATATCTTCGATCTGGTTGATCTGGTAGGACGCGTCCGTGCAAGTGATGACTTCGGCCTCATACGTGCCGTCTTCATTCACTTCTTCCACCTTTTCCTTGGCGAATGTCGCCACGGAGCCTGTCCAGCCATGATCTTCCGGGGCTGTCAGGACATAGATGTGTGTCCCTTCGTTCGAAGACGAAGAATTGGATGTGCCGCCGCAGGCGCACAGGCAAACTGCCAAAGCGCAAGCTGCGAGCTTTTTCAGTAATGATGTCATATATTCTTTTTCCTCCTCAAATACGATGATTCGTTTGACACTGTTATTGTAGAAAAAAACACCTGAAAGCGCTTTTCCCTCTCCGCGTGTTTGCGGGTGTTTGGTTGCGGTTTCCAGATGTTTTGTGTGTTTCACGCAATGATTGGTGTCAATTATTGCGCTTATGGCAGAAGGGCCATGCGGACCGCGCCGTACATCCCGGCATCATTGCCAAGGGTTGCGAGCTTGAACTCTGTCGCACGCGTGGCGTGGAAGGCCAGCGGCTTGTAGTGCTTCGTGATTGCATCAATCAGAATCTGTCCGGCTTTGGACACCCCGCCGCCGATGACCACGAGGTCCGGGTCGATTGTGAGGGTCAGGTACGAAATGGCTTCACCCAACAGATGACCTGTCTCATCGACGAGGTCCAATGCCAGCTGATCCCCGGTCCTGGCCACATCGAAGACGTCTTTGGCGGTGACGTTCTCAAGACTGCTTAATGACGACTTTGTGTCACCCTTGGCCAGCGCCTCTTTGGCTCTGCGGGCCACACCCGTGGCCGAGGCATACTGCTCGAGGCAACCGTGATTCCCACAGCCGCAGGCAAGGTCTTCGCCGTCTTTCATATGGATATGGCCGATTTCCCCGGCGGCACCGTGCACGCCGGTAAGGATATGACCATTCAGAATGATCCCGCCTCCGACGCCTGTGCCGAGGGTCACCATGATGACGTTGTCATGACCCTGACCGCCGCCGCGCCACTGTTCACCGAGCGCTGCGACGTTGGCGTCATTGCCGACAGAGACAGGAATATTGTCCAGGAAGAGGGAGAGCTCTTTCCCAACATTCATCACACCCCAGCCAAGGTTGACACAGCCGTTGACCGTGCCGTCCGCGAGCACCGGGCCCGGGACGCCGACCCCGGCGCCGATGACTTCTTTGAAGGTGATGTTTCTCTGACTCATGTGGTCTTTGATGCTTTGGGCGATGTCCGGTAAGATCAGGACCCCGCCGTCATCCTTGCGTGTTGGGATTTCCCATTTCTCTACGAATGTGCCTTCTGTGTCGAAGAGGCCGATCTTGATCGTCGTGCCCCCGATATCAATACCGAATGCGTATTTATTCATTGTTTATTCCTCCTTGTGTGTATAAAATTCCGCCACAGTGTGACGGAATGTATGAATTATTCAAAGTCAATGGACTTGCCTGTTTTGCCGGATTCACGCACCGCATCCATCAGGCGCAGCACACGTCTTGTCTCCGGGATCTTGACGAGGAAGTCTTCTTCGCCATGGTAGGCTTTGATGTAGTTTTTGAAATAGTCTTCGTGCGTGGTATGCACTTCAGGGACAGGTTCCGTAACGATGGTGCCTTCTGCAGGTGGCCCGAAGGAGCGGGTCGGACCTGCGGCTGTCATCGTGCGTTTTCCCCCGACGTTCTGCAGGAGATGGGTCGTGCGGACAATCTTGCCTTCCGGGAAGAAGCCGTCCACATAGGCGCTTCCGGTGTTGCCGCCCATGAACCAATGGCGTTCAAACCACTTGTCCTGCGGCTTGTCGGCGAGGTAGTACGTGCCGAGTTCGACTTCAGCCGTGACGCCGTTCGTAAAGCGCATCAGGATTTTGAAGTAGTCATCGACTTCTTTATTGATGACGTTGCGGATGTCCGCATACACCGAGGTGATCTTTTCCCCCGGCATCATCCAGAGCACCTGGTCGAGCAGGTGAACGCCCCAGTCATAAAGCATCCCGCCGCCTTCTGCGACATACACATGCCAGTCATGCATATTCCCGTTAAAGCCGTAAAGGGAGTTTTTGACCGTATACACATCGCCGAGGCTCTTCTGGTCCCAGATTTCCTTCATCGTGCGGAAGTCCGGGTCGAACCGTCTCTGGTGGTGCACTGTGAATTTCACACCGCACTCCTCGGTCACTTTGACCATGTCATCGAGTTCTTCGAGGCTCATGGCGACCGGTTTTTCACAGATAATGTCCTTGCCGGCGCGGGCAGCCTGGCACACCAGGTCGTGGTGCTGGTTATTATTGGCAGCGATGAGGACGACGTCGACCTCCGGGTCGTTCATCAGCTCTTCGTTGGAGGCGTAGCGCTTGAGGCCTTCCTGCACATCTTCGAGCTGTTCAGGGTCTTTGTCGGCGAAACCGACGAGCTTGATCCCGTCCATCTTCGTCAGCATCTTTTCATGTTCATGGCCCATGAACCCATGGCCGATGATCGCAATTCTGATATCTTCCATATGTTTTCCTTTCAGACACCTGTGTGTCACTTTTTGTTTGTGTCTTTATCGTACCGTGAATTCCCTCCTTTCTCTTGTCTCTTGCGTCCGGAATGAAAGCGATATATTGCGTTTGGCTGATTTCATCACTTTTCTGTGCAACGAAGGTCTGTCTCCGGTTGCGTTTGACCGGTTAGTCTTTCCTTACTATAATAAAGGAAAGGATGTGAGCCAGATGAAAATCACGCAAATGGACATGTATGAGGCATATGACACCTACCAGAAGATGGCGCCGGGATACACCGTCAATATCAACGGACACAAGGTAACGTACCGTTACTACGACAACCCCGACCCCGAAGTGGATGTGACTATCGTCGTGTTGGCCGGCGGGACGGGCCTGGCCGATGGGTTTTATCCTCTGGCCTTATCACTCGCAGAGAAGATGAGCTTTGTGAATGTGACCTACCCGCTGTCCTGCAAAGACAATGACAGCACGGCTGATACGTTGGTGAGCTTGTTGGAGGAGATTGGGGCACGGCATGTGTACCTGCTCGGGCAGTCGTTCGGCGGCCTGATCGCACAGGTGATGGCGGTCCGCCATCCCGATGTGATTGAAGGGCTGATTCTCAGCTCCACGGCCAGCTTCTCCACTGACCTGGATTACCCGGGCATGGCATATGTCGTGGGGATGGTGTCGGAAAAGAAGGAGAGGAAAAACAGGATCATCGATCACCTGATCCCGAAGAAGCTGATGGTCAAGGCGATGAAGCTTGTGTTCCGCAAGCACATCGAAGACAAAGCCACGGCCGGAAAAGTCGGGGATATGTTGGAGATATTGAAGGATGAAATGACCTCCAGGAGCCTCGAACATATGGATGTTCTGATGGGAGATTTACGCCATCATTTCGGGCGTTACACGAAGGATGACTTTGCGTTTTTAGGCAAGCGTGTGCTCATCCTGTCCCCCGGTGACGACAAGATCTTCCCGAAAAACGTCCGCGAAGCCCTGATCAAGGTGTATCCGGAGGCCACGGTGCACAGTGACCTCAAGGGCGGACATCTCGCCCTGCTCACAAGAAGTGATGAGGTTCTCGGGATCATCACAGACTTCCTGCAGGAGGTCAGCGGATGATCCGCACGGCCACCCCGGAGGACATTCCTGTCCTGATAACCCTGCGCAAGCGTCAGCTTGTGGATGAAGGGATCACACCGGATCAGGATATCGACAACGACCTTCATCGGTTCTTTGCGACCCGGATGCGGGATGACACCCTCGTCGAATGGGTCAAGGAAGAGGACGGACACATTATCGCCACGGCGGCGATTGTGTTTTACGACTTTCCCCCGGCCTGCACGAACGTGACGGGCATGAAGGGGTATATCACGAATATGTACACGCACCCTGACTACCGCAGGCCGGGCATTGCGACACAGTTACTCACGCTGGCAGTGGAGGAAGCCAAAGCCCGGGGTGTCGCAAAGCTGTGGCTCGGCGCCTCCCGGTCCGGACGACCGGTGTATGAGGCTTTTGGATTCCACGGAAGTGAGGAGTGGATGGAGATGACGTTATGAAAGTGAACATCGACCGCAAGAAACATGTCCTATACAAAAAGAGCACCGGCAAGGTGCTCTTAGAGAGACTGACAGACCGCTTCGGGGAGGAGGAAGGTCAAAGGCTGTGGGCCAAGGCCAATCATCAGTACGAAGAGTGGCTGGAAGGCCTCCCGTACATCGGCGCGACAGACAACTTCCAGTGTCATTCCTTTTATGACTCCATCATATGTCTGGCTTACTGGGACGTAATGCCGGAAGACAATAAGGAAACGGTTGAGGAGTTTACGGACACGATTTCCCTGATGTTTGCGGGGGTGCCGTTTGACCGAAAGCTTCTCACCGAAGGCAAGTTCAGTGATGAACCGGGACACTTCCCTTTCATCAACTGCGACAACACGCCGCTCCTCAAGGCGGTCCTGCCCGTGTACAAGCGCATCTTTGCGAAGATCAACCGCAAGAAAGCCCGGGGTGAGTGGGCGAACACATGGGCCCTGGATATTCCCGAAGACCAGCCAAAGGACGGGATCCGGATGCGTCTCATCGGATGTCCGGTGTATGACTTTGCGAAAGCCCATCACTTTGAGCATCTGATGCCGGCGATGTGCAATCCGGACTTCATGGTGTTCCGCAGGCTCGGCGGGGAGTTTATCCGCCCGACGGTGGTGGCACAGGGCCATCCGGCATGCGACCAAAGCATCGTTGGGGTGCACTCGGACCTTGCGGCCCGGGCAACGATCAAAACCGATGAGAACGGAATTCTCTACTCCGTCATCAACGATGACTGATGCATTCAGGAGACCTGCGGGTCTCCTTTTCCTTTGGAAAGAAAAGTCCAGGGGGATGCCCTGAACTTTTGTGGTGGATGTCTTATAAAGTCTGCCTGGTGATCCAGTACCCATCCCGCCTGGAGCCGACACGTTCGATCAGACCGTAGTTCTGCAGGGCCGCACAAATCTTCTTCACGCCGCCCAGACTGAGCTGACAACGTTTGGCGATTTCCCGCAGGGATAATCGTCCGTCACTCTGCATGGCCTGGTATACCTTCTTCTGATTGGCGGTCAAACCTTTTTCGCGTAATGCCCGATTTTTCCGGCGGACGACACGATCCGGTTCGTATGCGAACGGATGGTCACCGTGACCATGCCGTCGGCGAAGGAGAAGACGTCCTTCCCGTAACGGGAGACGATGGTCGGGACCCCGTGACCTCTCTGTTCAGCGTAGCCAGCCGCAATAAATATAGTCAGGAGGGACGTATTCACAGGGACACTGGTGCCCTTGAAAAATCCATCAATGGTCAGTGTATACGGGAGGCCGCCGTAAGAGACGATTTCCATCCGGTCGTCATACACATAGATGGCCGGCGGAAGAGCGTTGTTTCAGTCGTTGTGGAGGCAGGCGTTGTCGAAG
>Ga0065709_1006172_pt1 | contig 21074 bp, 14 predicted proteins | sample Hoacrofraction14_2_FD_59096 | JGI IMG/M metagenome (GOLD analysis project Ga0065709, IMG submission 59096) | Hoatzin crop microbial communities from Cojedes, Venezuela, sample from fiber fraction 14 v1 | ecosystem: Host-associated > Birds > Digestive system > Esophagus > Crop | place: Venezuela...
AAATCGCAGAGGCAAACTACCAGATTGTACACTATGACGGTCCCGACCGCCGTGGTATCGACTGCGCAGTGCTCTACGACCCCAAGAACTTCAAGCTGATTGCAAGTGAGAGTATTCCTTTCACCTTCGGCCCCACCACGCTGGACTTCAGCGCATGGACCCAGGAGGAAATGGATAACTTCAAGACCCGTGACATCCTTATGGTCCGTGGTACCATCGACGGTGAGATGTTCGCAGTGTTCGTAGCGCATCTTCCCAGCCGTCTGGGTGGCAAGGGTGCCGACCTGCGTCCCCGTGGAGCAGAAATCATCCAGGCCCGTGCCAACGAACTCGAGAAGGAGTTCCCCGGCATCCGCATCGTGGTAATGGGTGATATGAATGATAACCCCACCGACCCCAGCATGACCCAGTACCTTAAGGGTAAGGAGACCATTGCAGAGGTTGCCGACGGCGAGTTCTTCTCACCTTTCCTGAGCATGATGAAGGCAGGATATGGGTCTCTGGCATACCAGTACCAGTGGTCCATCTTCGATGTGATTATGGTGAACAAGCAGCTTGCAACCGCTCCCGATGGCGGCTTGAAGATATTGCAGATTAACAGCAAGGGCTTCTATGGCCGCATCTTCAAGAAGGACTGGATGATAACCCAGACCGGCCAGTACAAGGGCCAGCCTTTCCGTACCTTCAGCCAGGGTGCCTTCATGGGCGGTTACTCCGACCACTATCCCACCTATATAGTTGTATCTAAATAATTTAACTCTATGATAAAGAAATTTACTTTGGCCCTTGCCACCATCTTCTGCGCAGCAGCAATGTTCGCGCAGGAGCCTACCGGTGGCCTGAAAGGAACGGTGGTAAACCGTTCAACCAAAGAGCCTGTATCGAGTGCAAAACTCGTGATTTATTCGGGTGCGGGCGAGGTTGCTACCGTGCTTTCCGACGAGGATGGTAACTTCGAGATTCCCGCCCTCCAGGATGGCAACTACACCATCGTGGTGAATGCAGCCGAGTTCTTTACCTCGCAGGTGAATGCAAATGTGAGCCACGGAACAATGACCAATCTGTTCAAGCTCAGCCTTTCACCCGCTCAGGTGATTGACACCGACGACCCCTCGATTGCAGAGTTCGACATGGACGATTCGGGTTACAACGACAACCCGACCGTGCTGTTTGGCTCCAATGATGTGTTCACCAATGTAGCAGGCTACAACTTCGGTTCTGTGCGCTTCAAGCAGCGCGGCTACAACAGCGAGACCCAGGATGTATATCTTGCAGGCACCAAGATGAATGATGCCCTCACAGGTTACTCTCCCTACTCTCTCTGGAGCGGTCTGAACGAGGCTACCCGCAGCAAGGAAAGCAGCATCGGTAACGAAATTACCGACTACGGCTTCAGCGGATACAACGGCGCAACCAATATCTACGCAAATGCTACCAGCGTGCGTAAAGGTATGAGAATGAGCGTGTTAACCAACACTGCCTTCTACCGTCTGCGTCTCATGGCATCCTACGCTTCAGGTCAGCTGGACAATGGTTGGGCTTACGCATTCAATGTCAGCGCCCGCCTTGGTGGTAACGACTGGATTAAGGGTGTGTACTACCGCTCATTCGCATACTACGGAGCAGTCGAGAAGAAGTTCAACGACGAGCACAAACTCGGCTTCGTCTTCATGGGAACTCCTGGCAACCGTGGTAAGCAGAACGGTTCCACCCAGGAAGTATACGACCTCGTTGGCGACAACATGTACAACTCCAACTGGGGTTACCAGGACGGCAAAATCCGCAACTCCCGTATAGCAAAGACCCACGAGCCTATTGCAATCCTGAAGTACGACTACACCCCTTCGGACAGATTCCAGGCTGCTGCAACCATCCTTTACCGCTTTGGTAAGAATGGCGCAACCGCACTTGACTGGTACGACTCTCAGGACCCTAGGCCCGACTACTACCGTAATCTCCCTAGCTACTACTACGACGAGAACCCCGACCTTAAGAGGCTGAACACCTACAAGGCCGCCTGGGCTACCGAAATCTGGACACATCCCGAGCACTACAGCGACTACACCCACATCAACTGGGACAGGATGTATCAGATTAACTATCAGAGCATTGACGAGAATGGCCAGCTCCGTTCCAAGTATGTTCAGGAAGAGCGTCGCACCGACCAGCGTGACCTCCATTTCGCTGCTACAGCCAAGTATAAGGTAAACAACATGTTCACCGTAAACGGCGGACTTAACGCCCGCGTAAACCGCACCGAGTACTACAAGATTATTGCAGACCTGCTCGGCGGTGACTACTATGTGAACATCGACAATTTTGCAGAGCGCGACTTCGCATCCAGCTTCAGCGCCATCCAGAACGACCTCGACTACTACAACAAGCACGGCGAGGCCCAGAAGGTAAAGGTTGGCGACAAGTACGGCTACGACTACTACGCACAGGTTCGCGACCTGAATGCCTGGGCAAACGGCAAGTTCGCGGTAGGCGACTTCAGCGGCTATGTTGCAGCCAAGGTTGGTTACAACACCTTCTGGCGTGACGGTATCTGGAAGAAGGGTCTCTTCCCCGACAACTCCCAGGGCGAAAGCGAGCACCAGAAGTTCCTGACCTACGGCGTAAAGGCTAATGCCAACTATGTAATCAAGGGTCACTCAAGGGTTTACGCAAATGTGGGCTACTACAACGATGCGCCTTACTTCACCCAGGCCTTCGTATCTCCCCGTACCCGTAACACCGTGATGGACAACCTCACCACCACCAAGACCTTCTCCGCAGATGTCAACTATCAGTACTCTCACAATAACTACAATCTCCGTCTGACAGGCTTCTACACCACAATTCAGGACCAGACCGACCTGATGAGCGTGTACGACGACCTTCAGAATGCCTTCACCAACTTTGCCCTTACAGGTATTGACCAGAGGCATATCGGTATGGAACTCGGTTGGAAGATTCCTACACCTGTTCCCAGTCTCTACTTCCAGGGCGCCCTGGCTTGGGGTAATTACATCTACACCTCCAACCCTTACATGACCCAGACAGTAGATAACAGCGAGCAGGTAGTGATGAACAATGAGGTTGTTCCTTATTGGAAGAGCCACCCCGTTTACAAGATGGATGCAGATGGTAACGCAGTGCTTGACGCCAACGGCGACTTCGTTCTCGACCATGTTCAGAAGCACTATGTACCTTCTACCCCTCAGTTCGCCAGCAGCATCGGTTTCGCATGGAACAAGAACTACTGGTTCATCGAGGGCGACCTTGAGTACTTTGCAAACTCCTACATGGATATGAACCCTCTCTACCGCACCGATTACGCTTGCGCAGGCCCCGACAACTACGAGACCCCCGCTGAAATCGACTACATGTGCTCCCAGGAGAAGTTCGATCCCTTCTGCCTAGTTAACTTCAGCATCGGTAAGAGCTGGTACTTCCACTACAAATACCAGCTTGGCTTCAACCTCAATGTCAAGAATGTCCTGAACAACAAGAACATCAAGACCGGTGGTTACGAGCAGACCCGTCTGATTGACTCTACCGAGAATTACGAGCGCTACTACCGCTTCGATTCCAAGTACTTCTACTATGCAGGTCTTAATTATATGATTAATGTTTACTTCAGATTCTAAGAGCCTTATGAAAAAGATATTTATTACAATTTTGGCAGCCCTCGCAGCGCTTGTAGCCTGCGATGAATGGGAACCTGTAGTAACTACAAACTACGCCGACCCCGACGGGTTTGTGCCTGTTACCAAGGCAGAAATGGAGGCTATGGGCGATATTATCACCATCAAGGAACTCCAGGGGATGTACAAAGTGGGCTCAAGCACTCCCGTGACCATCAAGGAAGACCTCCTCATCTGCGGCAAGGTATCCAGCAGCGATGAGTCCGGTAACATCTACAAGAGCCTTTATATCCAGGATGAGACTGGTGGCATGGAGATTAAGATAGGCCGCTACTCCCTCTATGCCGAGTACAAGCCCGGCCAGACTGTTTATGTCTACCTGAAGGACCTTACCATCGGTATGTATGGCTACAAGACAGGTAACTACGGTGGCACAGGAGCCCTCCAGGTTGGTCTGGAAGACCCTACAGGCAACTACGAGACCTCATATCTTGAGCTTCAGGAGCTGGTTGACCAGCATGTATTCAAGGGCGAGTATGGCGACCCCGTCACTCCTACCGAGCTTGGCGAGTCGGACCTTCCTTCAAGCACCAGCACCACCGCAACCCATCCTTGCATCGGCGAACTTGTTACCGTCAAGGGTCTGACCTACGGCAATGAGGTGTTTGCCCTGCTCTACATCACCTATAACAAGAGCACCAAGCTCTCTTCCAACCGTATCTTCCTGTCAGATGACACCAAGGAAATCAAGACCTGGGCCCTTAGCAAGAACATGATGAGCTCCATGCTTGAGGCTGGCACATGGGATGATGTGAAGATTGGCAACAGCGGTGACTATAACTACGGCACTGTGGGTGACCACCGCGAAGTTATGGGCGCCAACGGCGATACCTACGGCGACATCCAGCGCAACGCGTTCAGCGTAAGCCAGTACTTTACCCTCGGCAGCAAGGAGATTCAGATCCGCTCCAGCGGCTACGGCGACTTCGCCGACTTCGAACTCCCCGCAGATGTGCTTGACGGCAGCCGCAAGATTGACGCTACCGGCATCCTGAGCATGTATCAGGGAAGCATCCAGCTTTCGCTGATTGATGAATACAGCGTAACTTATTCAGATACAGGTGCTTATCTTTACGAATAATGAAAAATTACCTTATTGCAGCATTTGCACTATTCGCTATGACAGCTTGCTCTTCACCGAAGAATCCATTTCTGACTGAGTGGGATACTCCCTACGGAATTCCCCCGTTTGACAAGATTAAAACTTCGGACTACATCCCCGCAATCAAGGAGGGAATCAAGCAGCAACAGGCTGAGATAGACGCAATTACATCCAATACAGAAGCACCCACTTTCGAGAATACGATTCTCCCCCTGGAACTTTCGGGGGAGATTCTCTCGAAGGTTAGTGGAGTGCTCTACAACATCTCCGAGACCGACCGCAGCAATGCCCTTGACGCAGTTGTCGAGGAAGCCATTCCGCTGATGAGCGACCACGAGGCCAACATGTCCTTCAACAAGGCACTGTACGAGAGGGTGGCCGCCCTTTACAATGCCGACCAAAGCAATCTCACCCGAGAGCAGCAGATGGTGCTCAAGAACTACTTCGAGAGCTTTGAGCGCGATGGTATCGGTCTGCCCCAGGACAAGCAGGACAGGCTCCGCGAAATCAACTCGCAGATGGCAGCCCTGACCCAGAAAATCGGCAACAACATCCTTGCAGAAAGCAATGCCTTCAAGGATAAGTTCGGTTTTAGCGTCAGCGATTACCCCGACAAGATGACCACTACTGAAGACCGAGACTTGCGCAGGCAGTATCTCGAAGCCTACACCATGCGTGGCCACAATGGTAACGATAACGACAACCGCGCCCTTGCCGAGCAGGTGCTCAAACTCCGTCTGGAGAAGGCCCAGCTGCTTGGCTATCCCAGCACCGCCGCTTATGTCCTTGCCAACAAGATGGCCCACGACCCCGAGACCGTGGACGCCTTCCTGGACGGCATCATGAAGGCCGCCGTTGCCAGGGCAAAGCAGGAGGTCTACGACATGCAAAAGTTTATGGATGAGGATGTTGCAGCAGGTAAACTCCCCGCAGGCAGCAAGATTGAGCCTTGGGACTGGTGGTACTATGCCGAGAAGGTTCGCAAGGCAAAATACGATTTAAGCGACGAGGAGGTTAAGCCTTACTTCCAGATTGACTCCGTCCGTCAGGGTATCTTCATCGCTGCAAACACCCTTTACGGTGTGCAGATGGAGGAACTCAAGGATGTGCCCGCATACAATAAGGACTGCGTGCAGACCTACAAGGTCAGCGATGCCAACGGTAACCTGCTAGGTATCTTCACCACCGATTATCTTCCCCGTTCTTCCAAGAGGGGAGGAGCGTGGATGAATAATGTCCGCGAGCAGTATGTAGATGCCGATGGAAATGAGGTTCGCCCCATCATCGTAAATGTTGGCAATCTGGCCGAAAACCTGAATGTAGACCAGGTGCAGACCGTTTTCCACGAGTTTGGACATGCTCTGCACGGGCTTCTGACCAAGTGCCACTATCCCAGCGTCAGCGGAACAAATGTCAAGCGCGATTTCGTAGAAATGTTCAGCCAGTTCAATGAAAACTGGGCCTTCCAGCCCGAACTTCTGGCAAAGTACGCGCACAACGAGAAGAACGAGACCATCCCCGCCGAGTTGGTGGACAAAATCAATAATTCCCTCAAGTTCAACCAGGGCTTTATGACCACCGAACTCTGCGCAGCCTCGATTCTGGACATGAAACTCCACGAAATTACCGACTTTACGGACTTTGATGTAGATGAGTTCGAGAAGAAGGTTGCCGAAGAATGTGGCCTGATTCCCGAAATCGGTTTCCGCTACCGTACCTCCTACTTCAACCACATCTTCTCCAGCGGCTACATGGCCGGCTACTACGGCTATCTCTGGAGCGAAGTGCTTGATAAAGACGCATTTAGCATCTTCGAGGCAAATGGCGTTTGGGACCTTGATTTGGCCAAGAAGTTCAATGAGACCTTCCTTGAAAAGGGTGGCAGCGAGGAGCCTATGGTGCTCTACAAGCAGTTTGCAGGCCGCGAGCCCGACAATACCGCATTTTTAAGAAAGAGAGGTTTAATAGATTAAACAGATATGAAAAGAATCGTTTTAATTAGACACGGCGAAAGCCAGTGGAACAAAGAGAACCGTTTTACCGGTTGGACTAATGTTGATTTGAGCGAAAAAGGCCTCCAGGAGGCTCTGGACGCAGGTAAGGCGCTTAAGGAAGCAGGCATCGTATTCGATGTTGCCTACACTTCCTATCTGAAGCGCGCCATCAAGACCCTTAACAATGTGCTTGACGCAATGGACCTTGACTGGATTCCCGTTCGTAAGACCTGGCGCCTTAACGAGAAGCATTACGGTATGCTTCAGGGCCTGAACAAGGCCGAGACCGCTGCTAAGTACGGCGACGAGCAGGTGCTCGTTTGGCGTCGCAGCTACGATGTAGAACCCCTTCCTCTTCCCGAGGACGACCCCAACTCCGCAACCAAGGACCCTCGCTACGCACTTGTACCAGACGAGTATATCCCTCGTACTGAGGCACTTAAGCAGTGCATCGAGCGCGTTATGCCTTATTGGGAGAGCGAGATTTTCCCTCGTCTGAAGACTGTTGACAATATCGTTGTAGTGGCTCACGGCAATAGCCTCCGCGGTGTGGTTAAGCACCTCAAGGGCATTAGCGATGCTGATATCGTGAAGCTCAACATCCCTACAGCCGTTCCTTATGTCTTCGAGTTCGACGACAACCTCAAACTCGTAAAAGACTACTATCTTGCCGACCCCGACGAGCTCGCAGCCAAGCAGGCCGCAGTAGCCAACCAGGGCAAAGCAAAATAAAATCCCTATTTCGAATCTGAATTACGGATTTCAACGCGGCGGATTTTGCCGCTGATGGTTTTAGGCAGCTCCTCTACAAACTCTATTACTCTAGGGTACTTGTAAGGAGCTGTCTGTTCTTTTACAAAGGTCTGAATCTCCTTTGCCAGATGCTCCTTGGCGTTAGCATCTTCCAGCTCCTTCTTCCAACCCTCTGCAAGCACGATTGTAGCCTTGACTATGGCACCGCGGATCGGGTCGGGAACGCCCGTAACTGCGCACTCGACCACTGCAGGATGCAGCATCAGCACGCTCTCAACCTCAAAAGGACTTACGCGGTAGCCCGAACTCTTGATGATATCGTCGGTGCGTCCCACGAACCACAGAAATCCGTCTTCATCCTTGTAAACCACATCGCAAGTGTGGTAGAAGCCATCGTGCCAAACCTCTTTAGTGCGCTCAGGGTCAAGGTAATAGCCCTTGAATAGGCCTATAGGCTTGCCGCCGCGGGTGTCGATTACCAGCTCGCCGTTCTCGCGAACATCGCAAGGGGTTCCGTCGGGGCGGACAACCTCCATCTTGTACTGGGGGCTGGGCAGGCCCATGCTTCCGGGCTTGGACTTCTGCCAGGGGAAGGTGCCCACCGTAAGGGTGGTCTCTGTCTGGCCGTAGGCCTCCTTGATGCTGATGCCCGTCTTCTGCTCGAACTCATCGAAAACCGATGCGTTGAGGGCCTCGCCTGCCGTGCAGCAGTAGCGCAGTGAACTCAAATCGTACTTGCTGAAGTCTTCCTGGAGCATGAAGCGGTAGACGGTCGGGGGAGCGCAGAATGAGGTGATGTGATACTGCTCAATCTTGTGCAGGACATCTTCGGGATGGAATTTCTCGTGGTCGTATACGAATACGGCTGCGCCTGCGAACCACTGGCCGTAGAGCTTGCCCCACACTGCCTTGCCCCAGCCCGTGTCGGCTATGGTAAGGTGCAGGGAATCTTCGCTCAGATTGTGCCAGAAAACGCCCGTTGCAAGGTGTCCGAGGGCGTAGGTGTAGTCGTGTGCCACCATCTTTGGCTCTCCGCTGGTGCCGCTGGTGAAGTAGATGATCATGCTGTCATCGTTGGTGTTCACATGCTGCGGGCGCACAAAGGCGGGAGCGCTCATCCACTCCTTGTGGAAGTCGTGGAAGCCTTCGGGGACAATTGGACCTATGCTGACAAGAATCTTGACGCTGGGGCTGTCGGGCATTGCCCTGGTGACATTGTTGAGGATGTACTCGTCGCCTGCGCAGATGATGGCCTTGATGCCGGCCTTGTTGTTACGGTAGACGATGTCGCGCCTGCGCAGCAGGTGGGTGGCAGGGATTGCCACGGCCCCCAGCTTGTGCAGTGCGAGAATGGTCAGCCAGAACTCATAGCGTCGCTTTAGCAGAATCATGACCATATCCCCCTTACCGATTCCAAGGCTCTGGAAGTAGGCGGCAGTACGGTCACTCTGTTCCTTTATGTCCTTGAAACTGAAACGGATGCACTCGTCCTTGTCGTTTGTCCAGAGGAGTGCAAGCTTATCGGGCGCAATGGCAGCCCATTCGTCCATTACATCGTATGCAAAATTGAAATTTTCGGGGATAATCAGCTCGAAATTCTTTTCGAAGTCCCTTTGGGACACAAAGCTAGTCTGCTTGAGAAATTTTTCCAGCATAGTCCGTTTAGGTTTTAGAAGTGGTCTGGGTGACAAGACTTGAACTTGCGACCTCCTGGTCCCTAACCAGGTGCGCTACCAACTGCGCCACACCCAGAAAATTGGACTGCGAAGATACACATTTTTTTTAAATGTTAGCACACTGATGCATAAAAATTAAAAAATATTTGCGAAGATAGAGGGAATTTACTAAATTGCGATGATTTTCAAGTGTTATGCGTAAACTCTATCGGGCGATTGTTTTGCTTTCGTTGGCAGGTGTCTTCTTTGGATGCTCATCCAAGGAACTATCTTCTGACGATAGTACCACATATTCAATAGCATCAAGTGGCGGCAACCAGGCATACTACAATGCCGTCATTGAAACCTTCAAGACCCATCCCTCCGAGGCGATGAACCTTATTGAAAAAGGCGAAAGTACAGGTATGCTGAGCTGGGTACAGGCCCACGAACTTAAGTACCGCGCCTATAGCCAGCTGGGTTACGACAGTCAGGCACTGCTTGCCCTGAACGAGTTTACTTCCGACCCTGCATTCAACCAGTTGCCCGAAAAAGTGCAGCTCCAGTTCCTTCTGGACAAGGTCAAGTCAAATATCAAGCTTTCCCGTTACGATGTTGCCCTGGACGAGGCTCTAGCCCTTGTTAGGCGTGCGCGTAATGTGGGCGACCCTGTAATGCTGGCAGATATCGATGTGCAGATTTCTGCAATCTATGCATTCCAGAACCTTCCTGTAGATTCCCGTGAATATTCCAGCCTTGCATACGAGCGTCTGAAGAGCGCCAGCGTTGGCCGCGACCTGCTGAGCCTCTCTTCAGTGATTTCCACATCGCTCGACAACTGCATCAACACCAAGACCTACAACCGCTGCGACTGGCTTCTCAGCGAGTGGAAGGAGGTTATCACCAAGCTCCGCACCCAAAAGGAGGTTGATGAGGCATCAGCTGATGTAGAGGAAGCAAACTATCTTGCAAAAGCAGCCTATATATATCAAATAGAAGGCAAAAAGGACCAGGCTGCTACGGCTTACAGCAACTTCAAGGAGCTTGAGCGCAACACAGGCGTGGATTCTCCGGATGAAATTGTCACCTACCTGATGGAGGTTGGCAATTACGAAGAGGCTCTTGCCCTGCTTCCTTCGCTGGAAAGTTATGGGGTTGATACCCTGCGAATTGGCTATGTCAACAATCTTGCAGATAGAGCCAAAATAGCCCTGAACATGGGCGAGACCGCAAAGGCTATCAGCCTGCACATGCGTTCCGATGCTTTGAAAGACTCCGTGAGCGTGCGCAATATCGCTGCTGCAACCATCGAGGCCGAGAGTCTGCTTGGCTACGAAAAGCAGAGCGCCGAGCTGATGAAGTCGCAAAAGACAGTCAAGACCCAGCAGGTGGCACTTGGACTTGCTGCCGGTATTCTTCTGGTGCTGCTGGCCTTGATACCTTTCTTCCTCTACACAATGAAGAGCCTGCGCAAGCGCAACGAGCTCATTGCAAAACAGGTGGACGAGCAGGTATTCTACACCCAGAAGCTTGCCAAGGTGCGTGCAGAGCTGGATGAAGCCAATGCCCGTACCGAGATTGTGGAGAAGAAGTTCGAAGAGAAGACAGGTAGCGACGATGTAATCAAGGAAACAATCAAGACCACTGAGGATGAGGAAAGCATGCGCCAGTTCGTTGCCATGGATAAGATTCTGGAGGAGAAGCGCCTCTATCTTGACCCTGACTTCAACCGCGCCCAGCTCGAAGCTGAGACAGGCGTACAGCGCGACCTTGCTTCGCGTCTGATTAAGGCCAATACAGGCTATAATTTCGCCGTATATGTCAACGAGAAGCGTCTCAAGCACTCAGTAGAGCTGCTTAGGGACTATAACAACTATACCATTGAGGCTGTGGCCCTAGACTCCGGTTTCGGAGAAGTCCGCAGTTTCTACCGTGTTTTCCGCGAGAAGTTCGGTATGACGCCAACCGCTTACCGCGAAACAGTAATGAGAAAAGAAGCGACCTCCTAGAAGGCCGCTTCATTTTTTTGTGAACTTATTGATATATCTACTAGAAGAGTAGTCCGATGTTGTTGGCGTCAATTTTCAGTTCGCCTTTCTGTATTTTGTGAATAGTCTCCACAATCTTGCTATTCACCGGTGTTTCGATTCCGTAGCGCTTTCCGTACTCTACAATCAGTCCGCTCAACTCATCCACCTCGCAGGGCTTTCCTTTCTCCAAATCGACCAGCATAGCCGCCTTAATGTTCACGTGGTGCTTCAGTTTGCCAGGCAGCCTGCGGATGGCTAATGCCCTTTGCAGTCGGTTCTTGTACACAAAGTCCCTTGCCATGTCGACATCCGGGTTGCTGGTGAACTTGGCTCCTGCGGCCTTTCCCACCTTTATGCACTCGTTCATTGCGTCTACACAAACGCCACGAACCTTTTTACTGGCCTTTGCTATGTCGCCGAAGGTACCACCGTTAATGGCATTTACGGCCGACAGGGAGCAGTTTACGATGAGTTTTGCCCATCTTGCGCCCAAAAGGTTGTTTTCATAATGTACCCTGCAGGCCTTGTTCAGCAGGTTGCGTACTTCCATTGCTCTTCCCGATGTCACGCCTGGCATCTTGCCTACATGTACGGAAAGATAGTCGGGATGGGAGGTTAGTTCGCATACACCGGGTGAAACCAGCGTTGCGCCCCATTCTACGGTGCATCCCATTGTGCGTCTGGTGCCCACTACCTCTGATATATAGCCTTCAGGGAGGCTGTTCTGCAAGGTAACTATTACTCCGTCGTCCTTTAGCATCGTTGCGAGGAAGGGTACAACCTTCTCGTTCTCCATTACCTTGGTTGCCAGTAGTATGATGTCATAGCCTGGGGTCATCTCTTCGGGATATAATGCGTTTCCCTTGACTGTGATATCGATACCACCTATAATATGTAGGCCATTTTTGCGGATGGCCTCTATCTGCTCCTTATCTGTGTCTACCAGATCAATGTCAACTCCGCCATTGATGAGTCCTGCTCCAATGACGGACCCAAGTGATCCAGTACCGTAAATTGCGATCTTCATTAAGTGGTTGTTTTGCAATACAAAGGTAGCGTTTACTAATGGGGCAGACAAATTTTTTTTGCGACTAATTTTTGTCATAAAACCCCCTTCCACGCGCGTGTACGGGGTGATGTGACAAAAATTTGTCATACGCAAAGCCGTTATTCGAGGTTGGTTTTAACCCCTTTGTGCTAAAATTTTTGCATCACAAAACCGCTTTCGGGCACTCACACAAAATTTTTTGCCTGCTTTTTAGATTAATAAAGGGATACCTTTGCATCGAAATCAAAAAACGAAAAACACGAAAAAATTAAAACAAAGTTTATGAAAAGGTATTTTGTAATAGCAATGATTGCCAGCGTAGCGCTGACCGCTTGCACCAAGGACAACCAGGGCGAAATGGCAGTTAACACCATCAACGCCATCAACTTCACCCCCGTTGCCGGTATGAACACAAAGGCTCCCCTCAGTGGTACTACCTATACTACTGACCTCAGCTTCGGTACCACCGCCATCTATCAGAACTCTAACACCACCGACAACACCACTAACACCGAGTTCATCCCCGTTAGTGAGGTTTCTTATGTAGGTGATGTATGGAAGGTTTCGGGTACCTCTTATTATTGGCCCCGTTCCGAGACCGCTTCCCTCGACTTCTACTCCTTCAGCCCTTACGCTGCAGCCAGCTATTTCAAGTACACCGAAGGTGCTACCAACGGTTGGGTAATCTCCAACTACAATGTTGACTCCAACCAGAGCTACGACATCATGATCGCAGACGCAAAGACCGGTTGCACCTACGACAAGGACGGCAGTGGTGTTGCCACCGTATTCCGTCACAAACTCTCCTACATCTCTGCAATCTCCATCCAGACCAAGAGCAAATACGAGGGTCAGACCTTCAAGCTTAAGAGCATCACCCTCGACAACATCAATTATGTTGGTACCTTCGACGGCGACGACTGGAATGCTACCGACGATGTAATGACCAAAACCCTCTTCAGCGGCGAGACCGAGTTCGCAGATGAGAAAGTTTCAGTAGATGTTACCTCTAATAAATATTATTATGTTCTTCCTCAGACCTTCGCTGATGCTAAGACTATGACAGTTACCTACACAGTCACCACCAACTCCACCACCGAGACTGTAAAGGCTTCAATCAAGATGTCCGACATCGCAGCCGACTTCGACTCCTTCAAGATGAATCTGGCTTACGCCTTCAACCTCAAGGTTAGCGAAAACGAAATCATCTGGACTCCTACAGTTGTTGACTGGGAGAACGCTGGAGAGAAGGACGTTACCTTCGATTAAACTTTCAAAAACAGTATATTATGCACAAGATGGCCGGATTCTTCCGGCCATTTTTGTTTATGTCAGATGCGACAGAAAAATATGGGCTGCACAGCGCTGCAGAAGGGCTTTTACTTTTTTTGTCACCCAAAATTGTCGCACAGTACAATGTGAAAATTGTCCAAAATGTCAAATTTCCTGACATTCTAAAAAAATGTTCTCGGCACTCACAAAAAATTATTGACTTAAAATCCAGCGTTTACTGCGCTACCTTTGCATCAACAAAAAACGACAGCAAAACCAAAAAGTAAAACAATTAAAAATTTAATAAGATGAAAACCTCTAACAACAATATCAAATGGTTCGCCGCAGCTCTGGTTCTTGTACTTGCTTCTTGCAGCAAGAACGACGCTGAGATTTCTCTTCCTGCAAAGAAGGCTGCTGCTTCTTCCGAGCTCATTTCTTTCAATGTTGTTGCCGGTACCAAGGCAGTAGAGGAAAAGACCACTGACACTCACGCCGCCGTTGCATACTACCTCCCTGAGGGATACAGCTTCCCCAACGATGTAGACTACGCTACCTTATATATGAACGAGCAGGCTATCTCCTATAATATGGTAAATGACAACCACACCACCTCTTCCAACTACTTCTGGCCTGAGGATGGCGGTTCTCTTACCATCTTCTCCTACAGCCCCTACGAGCAGCTGAAGGACATCGTAAAGATTAACCCTAACGTCATCAACGGTGTTACCATTCCTGAGGTTTACGACATCAACGAGCACCAGGACATCCACTTCATGATCGCTGACCCTATGATCAATAAGACTGGCAACGATGCAGACAACGGTATCACCGCTACCTACCGCTCCGCCATCTGCGAGATTGGCTCCATCAATATCGCACTTCAGGAGAACCACTCTACCGAGGTTTACAAGCTCAAGAGCGTTAGCCTCAGCGGCCACTACACCCAGGGCACCTACTCCAACGGTTGGACCCTTTGCGGCGAGGCTTGCGAGAGCACAGTTCTTTTCGATGGCGAGGAGAAGGTTATCGACGCTGACGGCATCGAGGCAATGAACATCGCAAACGACAGCTACCTCATGCTTCCCCAGGTTGTAAAGACCGGCAAGATGTTCCTGAATGTAGTTTACACCATCACCACCGGCCAGACCGTTCAGACCATCAAGATGAATGTTGACCTTAGGGACTACCTCAAAGAGTTCAAGGCAGGCAACAAGTACTCCTTCGACCTCACCATCGAGCAGACCGGCGTTATCTCCATGAGCCCCGGAATGGCTTAATAGAAAGAAAGTTGTTGATTAAAAAATAGGTTAAATAAAACTGGTTTAGTTAATGTAAAAAGTTGTTGTTGATAAGTGTTGTGAAGTTGTTGATTTATTTTTGTGAAGTTGTTGATGTGTGTGTTGTGTTGTTGTAGATTATGAGTTGTTGATTTTTGACAGGTTTTAAAATTTGAAATGAAATTAAGTTGTTGTTTTTCAATTTTTGGTTAATTTGTTGTTTAAAGTTGTTGAAGAGAAAACGCTCCTCGTGATGAGGAGCGTTTTCAATTTATTTCGTTGAGGTACCAGGATTCGAACCTAGACTGACAGAACCAAAATCTGGAGTGCTACCATTACACCATACCTCACTACGAATTTTAGTGCGCAAAGTTAGCGTTTATTTCGGAAAAAATCAACTACCAGGGCTGAACATTCGTCGGCAAGAGTCCCACTAGCGATTTCGGTTTTGGGGTGGAGCAGGCTGGGGGTGAAGAGGGAGTAGCCCCTTTTCGGGTCGGCGGCCCCGTACACGATGCGTCCAATCTGCGACCAGTTTAGCGCAGCTGCGCACATCGGGCAAGGCTCCACTGTGACATATAATGTACAGTCGTTGAGGTATTTACCCCCGATTGCCTCCGTCGCGGCCGTAATCGCAATCATCTCCGCGTGCGCAGTCGCATCGTGCAGCATTTCCACCATATTGTGGCCCTTGCCGATGATGCGTCCACGGCTCACTACAACCGCTCCGATGGGGATTTCGCCCTCTTCCGCGGCAGCCTTCGCCTCCATCAAGGCCTCTCTCATAAACTTTTCGTCAATATCCATATTGCAAAACTATTCAAAATACTTGAAACTTTGCAAAAAAAGTTTCAAATTTGCGTTTAGGTATGAAACTTTTTCTAATAGATGGACACGCGCTGATTTTCAAGATGTATTACGCATTTCTTGGACGGCCGATGATTAACAGCAGGGGAGTGGACACATCCATCCTCTACGGATTCACGAAATATCTGCTGGAACTTCTCGAAAGGGAGAAGCCGACGCATATTGCGGTAAGCTTTGACCCGCCAGGTGGAAGTTTCCGCAACGAGATGTATCCCGAGTACAAGGCCAACCGCGTTGAAACTCCGCAACTCGTAATTGATGCGCTCCAGCCTCTTACCGATATCGTTCAGGCGTTGAATATCCCCGTCCTGATGATTAAGGGATATGAGGCAGATGATGTAATCGGTTCCATGGCCAAGCGTAGCGCACGCGAGGGTTTCGATGTGTACATGGTGACTCCCGACAAGGACTATGGCCAGCTGATTGAGCCGCATATCTGGCAGTACAAACCCGGCAAGGCAGGTGGCGAGAATGAGGTGATAGATGTCGCCAAGGTCTGCGCGAAATACGGCATCCAGCGCCCTGAGCAGGTGATTGATGTGCTTACCATTTGCGGCGATGCCTCGGACAATGTGCCCGGCGTAAAGGGCGTTGGCGAGGTTGGTGCAGGCAAACTTCTGGCTAAGTACGATAATGTCGAGAACATCTACGCCCATCTGGACGAACTTACTCCGCGCCAAAAAGCCCTCTTTGAGGCCGCCAAGGACCATATTGCGCTTAGCAAGCAGCTGGTTACAATCAAGACGGACATCCCGCTGGAGACGACTGCCGATGACATGAAGATGCGCAATCCTTCGCCGCAGATTCTTGAGTTGTTTAGTCTTTACGAATTCAATTCGCTTAAGCGTCATATTCACGCGCTGGAATCACCCACAGGCGGACAATCTTCGTCCGTGTCTACGGCCTCTGCGCAACCTGCCGTCAAGGCTGAAAAAATCGCCGACTACGGCATTCTACTTAGCGGCGAGGACTTTTATCTGGCCGATGCAAACGGGGTGAAAAAAGGCAGCCCAAGCGAGTTTAAGGCCATTCTGGAGGACGGGTCTAAGTCCAAGGCAGGCTACGGTATTAAGGCCCAGATGAACAACCTTGCCCGTCAGGGTATCAGCCTTAAGGGACGCCTGCTGGACATCGAGCTGATGCACTATCTGCTCGACCCCGAGCGCAACCACAATCTTAGCGCTCTGGCGTCTAGTTATCTTGGCCTTGACATCCCCGATTTGGACAAGTCTGCTTCTGGCAGTCTCTTCGACTTTGATACCGCGCAGGAGTCTGGCGAGGACAAGGCCGTGGCAGCCTTTATGCCGCTCTCCGAGGCGGTTTATGCCGAGCTTAAGGGCGTAGGAATGGACAAGCTCTACGACGAAATCGAGGAGCCGCTGATTGCGGTGCTATCGCAGATGGAACTTACTGGTGTCAAGGTTGATTTGGCATCTCTGCGTGACTTTGCCGCCGACCTTCGCCGCAAGATGCTGGAACGCGAAGCCGAGGTTCGTGAAATCGCTGGCAATCCCAGCCTGAACCTGTCTTCTCCCAAGCAGATGGGCGAGGTTATCTACGAGAAACTCAAGCTTGACCCTCTGGCCAAGAAGCCCGCAAAGGGTAACTGGCCCACCGATGAGGAAACCTTGAGTTATCTGGCCGACAGGAGCCCCATTATCGATGCCCTGCTGGACTACCGCGGGCTGCGCAAGCTGCTGTCGACCTACATCGAGCCCTTCGCAAACTACATCTCCCCGGTGGATGGCAGGGTGCATACCACCTTCAACCAGGCCCTCACATCCACGGGCAGGCTCTCATCTTCCAACCCCAATCTGCAGAACATCCCCATTCGCACTGAGCAGGGCCGCGAAATCCGCAAGGCCTTTGTGCCCGGGCTGCCCGACTGCGTGATGATGAGTGCCGATTATTCCCAGATAGAGCTCCGCATCATGGCCCATCTGAGCTGCGATGCGCACCTGATTGAGGCCTTCCGAAACGGGGTCGATGTGCATGCCGCCACCGCCTCCAAAATCTTCAAGGTGGCCCTGGAAGATGTCACACCCGACCAGCGCCGCGTTGCCAAGACCGCCAATTTCGGCATCATGTACGGCATTTCTTCCTTCGGCCTGGCCCAGAGACTTAAGTACTCGCGTTCCGATGCGCAAAAGCTGATTGATGAATATTTTGCTTCTTTCCCCTCGATTCGCAACTTCATCAATGACACCCTGGAATCTGCCCGGTCCAATGGCTATGTGGAGACCATCTACGGCCGTCGCCGCTACATCCACGACATCGCCGCGCGTAATGTCAATGTGAAGATGGCCGCCGAGCGAAATGCGGTGAATGCCCCCATCCAGGGATCTGCCGCCGACATCATCAAACTGGCGATGATTAATGTCAGCAAGGCTCTCAAGGCCGCCGGGCTCAAGTCCCGCATGGTGCTTCAGATTCACGATGAACTCCTTCTGGAAGTGCCTACAGCCGAGATTGAACAGGTGAAGACTCTTCTTACAAATGAAATGGAAAATGTTATAAAGCTGTCGGTGCCGCTAACCGTCGAATGTAATTATGGCAATACCTGGCTCGATGCCCATTGATGAACTTCTCCGCAGGGCGATAATCGGTGATGGCGCCGCTTTCACCATCCTCTGGGACACCCATATATCTTCCCTCAAGGCCTATCTGAGGGGGAAGATGAAGATTACCGACGATTTCTACATCGACGACATCTGCTCGCGTAGCTTCGAGAAGGCCTTCCGTCAGATTAGCAGCTACGACCCTTCCAAGAGCCAGTTTTCAACCTGGCTTACCACAATTACCCACAATACCGCCCTTGACACTCTGGCCCAGGAGAACAGGATTACCAGCCAGAGGGTGTCCATCGGCCCAGAGCTCGACCAGGACTTGAACCAGCTCGGCGACCCTTCCGATTCGCCGCTGGAGTCCATCATCAAGAGTGAAGACGAGGAGAACACCCGCCGTTACATCGAGGGCCTGCCCGAACTCTACCGCGACATCGCCGCACGCCGTTTGCTGGATGGCCTGCAGTACAAGGAGATAGCCGAGGAAACGGGCCTGGAACTCAATACCGTGCGCACCCGCATCCGCCGCGCCAAGCAGTTAATCGATAAAATGAAGGAAAATGACCAATAAGTTACGACAAATCAAGCATGTTGCCCTGGACATGGATGGCACCATCTACCTCAGCAACACCATCTTCCCCTTCACTCTGGACTTTCTGGCCTCGCTCCGGGAGATGGGCATCGGCTATTCCTTTCTGACGAACAACCCCACCCGTTCCCTGCAGGACTACATCTCCAAGCTCGCAAAAATGGGGATAGGGTGCAGTAGAGAGCAGATGTACAGCACCGTGCCCGCCACGATTGACTACATCAAGGCCCATTATCCTTCTGCCCGTAGGCTCTTTATGCTGGGCACTCCGTCGATGGTTTCGCAGTTTGAAGATGCGGGGTTTGAGGCTACCGCAGATGATTCTGACGATGTGCCCGATTTGCTGGTCGTAGCCTTTGACACTACGCTGGAGTACAAGCGGCTCTGCAGGGCTGCCTGGTGGGCATCCAAGGGCCTGCCGTACATCGCCACCAACCCCGATAAGGTCTGCCCGACCGACCAGCCGACCATTCTGGTAGACTGTGGCAGCATCTGCAAGTGTATTGAGTACGCTACGGGCCGTCGTCCCGATGTCACTATCGGCAAGCCCGACCCTGCGATGCTCTCTGGCATCCAGTCCCGCTATGGTCTTGAGCCACAGGAGATTGCGATGGTAGGTGACCGCATCTACACCGATGTGGAGATGGCCTATAACGCTGGTGCTCTCGGCGTCCTCGTCCTTAGTGGCGAGACCACCCTCGAGATGGCCAAGGCCTGGCCCCATCAGCCCGACCTCATCTGCCGAGATATTGCCGAGTTTGGTGAACTACTAAAGGAGGCGCGCAAATGATACTAGACGAAAGTAAATACACTCGCGCAATAGAGTTGTGGCGCGAATGGAATGACAAAATTAATGTGATTTCGCGCAAAGATGTGGATAATATCTATTCGCATCACATTCTGCACTCTCTTGCCATTGCCAAGTATCTCGAACTCAACTATCCCGCATTAGAACAGGGCGCGACCTTTCTGGATGTAGGTTGCGGTGGGGGATTCCCGGGCATTCCTCTTGCGATGGAACTCCCTGACTGTCAGTTCACTCTGTGCGACTCGATTGGCAAAAAGGTCAAGGTCGCAAGCGCAGTCGCTGAAGGTCTTGGCCTGCAAAATATCCGCTGCGTCCAGGCCCGCGCCGAAGAACTGGAAGGTCAGTGGGACTGGGTCGTCAGCCGCGCCGTAACCTCTCTCGAAAAATTCTACCCCTGGGTCAAAGGCCGATTCAACCACAGCATTTTATACCTAAAAGGCGGAGACATTAACGAAGAAATTTCCACCCTAATCAAAAAATGCGGTATTCCTGCCGAAAATATTCGCGCCTGGAACATAAATAATTGGCTAAATGATGAATATTTTGCAGAAAAATTTGTAATTGAAATTGGAAAAAACTACCTTTGCACTCCCAATTCGCAAAAATTAAAAGAATAAAGATATGAAAAGGACTTACCAACCCTCGAACCGCAAGCGCATCAACAAGCACGGCTTCCGCGAGCGTATGAGCACTCCCAATGGACGTCGCGTACTCGCAGCCCGTCGCGCACACGGCCGCAAGAAACTCACCGTGTCTTCAGAAGACAGGTACTAGCATTTAGCAGCCCCAAAGGCTCAAAAACAGGTCCGACCACGCCCCACGCGCAGGCCGGACCTGTTTTTTATCCCCAGAACATGACTTTTGCCCCGTTTATCCCTGGTGGCACCCTATTCCAGGGATAGACCAGCAGTGCCTGCCATCCCGTTGGGTCTCGGTGTGGTCGAAATTGTCACACCGAGACCCTACTAGATTCACCTAAATACCTGTAACTCAGCCACTTAACCCAAAACAACCAGCAATCGGTGTGACAAAACCAACCACACCTGTCCTGCACCCTGTCCACATCATCTGCGTCGTCAATGATGACATCTCACTACTAAGGAAGATGCCCCGCGACCAGATTCTTTTCAANTACGGTATGCGCGAAGAGCAGAGTGGTGNAACTATACGGAGACCAGATGCAGATGCACTTCCTTGACCTCACAAGGCTCAGCGACAACCTGCCCAAAGATTGTTCGGATGTCGAACTTTGGGCGTATGCCTTGAAGAATATGAAAAATTTTCGTACATTAGCGGCTGCTAGGGAAGCCCTCGGGGAGAAGTACCACGACCTGATAGAGGAATCCCGCACCGACGAAATGACCAAACTAGAAAAGGAGGACTATATGTTTTACCGCGGACTGACAAAACACGAAAAGACATC
>Ga0065709_1029457_pt1 | contig 21025 bp, 21 predicted proteins | sample Hoacrofraction14_2_FD_59096 | JGI IMG/M metagenome (GOLD analysis project Ga0065709, IMG submission 59096) | Hoatzin crop microbial communities from Cojedes, Venezuela, sample from fiber fraction 14 v1 | ecosystem: Host-associated > Birds > Digestive system > Esophagus > Crop | place: Venezuela...
ACCCACAGGGTATTTAAATGGCGGAGAGAGGGGGATTTGAACCCCCGCACGGGTGTTACCCGCCTGCTGGTATTCGAAGCCAGTCCCTTCAGCCTCTTGGGTACCTCTCCGTATGACGCCGCAATGCGGCGTCAATTATTCTAACATAGGACTATTTGTCTTTCAAGGAATTTCTCTTTATGATAACAGCTGTAATTGCTGTAAGAGCGAGCGCAAGCAAAATTATCACTGTCGCCAGATTCGAAATGTATATATTCGAAGGAAACCAGCCTTCAGTTATATCCTCTGCCGCACACAGATTCGCCTCAGCAACAAGGTCTCCGTTTGCATACACTTCGTACTTTCCCACCTTGTCGCCTTTGGAGACCGGCGCCGTCAGCTCCTCATCGGGAACGAGTTTAACCTCTACACCCTCTTCATCTTCACTTTCCGGATAGGCAACTGTCGTCGCATCAACGCAAACCTTCATACGTGTTTTGCTGCCACCCTTAACCCATACAAGGCCGACTTCGTCACCCTTCTCAGCAGGTATGAATCCCGGGGTAACTTCAGATGCAAATTCCATCAGTGCCTCTGAATCTTCTTCTCTTCCGTCTTCTGTGTCACTCATCAGAACTGCAATTGCCGTCAGGCTGCCTTTCTTGAATTCAAATGTGATTCCGCAGTCGTAACTGCTCCAGGATCCCGTCTTGGCATACAGAATGTCTTTATTATAATCGTTCGCTTTGAGTGAAAAATTCTCCATTTCCCTCTCTTCGAACATATTCGTCGCATCTACAGTGTATTCTTTGGTCGAGGCGGCCTCCGCCACGATTTCATTTGCGAAGCAGTGTTTGGCTATAACCGCAAGATCAGCAGCCGTAGTATACTGATCATCATCATCCCACCCGTTCGCATTCACAAAATGGGTGTTCTCGCAGCCCCACTCCGCTGCCGTCTCGTTCATCAGATCGGCAAATTCCGACTCTGTCCCTGAAACAGCTTCTCCGAGGGCACATGCTGCGTCATTTCCAGACCATAGCATCGATCCGTAGATGAGATCTCTAACCGTGACGATTTCTCCCTCGGAAAGGTCCATCTCCGATCCGTCAGGATATTCCTTTGCCGCCTCAGCGGATATCTCCACTTCCTGATCGAGATCCAGATTCTCAGCGGCAAGATAACATGTCAGCATCTTAGTCATGCTGTACGGAGGTAATTGTTCGTCCTCATTATAGCCATACACCAGCCGGTCCAGATCAAGAGAGTAGATGCATGCAGCTTCTGCTGTCAGTTCCGGCGCTTCAGCATCCGGATTGCCGATTGTTTTCATCGCCTCGGTTTCCTGAGGGAATGCCATAACACACACAACAAAAACAGCAAGCGCCAGTGCCGCCGCTGTCTTTTTACCTATAATTTGTCTGATATTTTCTTTCCCGTGCACTATACCACCAATACCCTCAATGCATGCGGGACAATATCAACCTTGAGTACTCCGGTTTCAAAAATTTCTCCGTCTCCCACGAACTTCATGGTAGACGCGAGCATAGGTTCAATAATAATATTCTGCGCCTGAGTGTATGAGGCTATATCTTCAATTCCCTTTACCTCAAACACTTTTCCGGCCTTATATTTAGGAAAGAGCGATATGAACTTTTTCCTCGGTATATCCTTGATTGCAAGAAGCTCGATACGTCCGTCGTAAAGGTCCGCATTAGGGCAGCTCTGCACACCGCCTCCGCAGTAACCTCCGTTGGCTGCTGTCATAAGCAGCAGGTCACCGGTATGGAATGTCTTACCGTCCGCCGTTATCCTGAGACGCTGTCCCTTTTTGGCCGCGAGGTTTTTAGCAACCGCAAGGAGATATGATCCCGATCCGGATACCCCCGGCAGTTTTTTGAGATCGTGAGCGAGTATCGCCGTATTTCCGTCAAAGCCTATATTGATTCCGTTTACGATATATCTCGTTTTCTCCTCACCATTATCTATCCATGAGAGTCTGATGAGGTCCATCTTTTTAATCTCTCCGCCGAACTGCAGCGGCAGATCAAGGTATTTCGAGCCTGATTTTGCGCCGCCTCCAAGTTCGCGTACAAAGTCATTTCCGCTTCCGACCGGAACTATTCCGAGCACCGCGTTGTCGTGTCCCGCGAGTCCGTTGGCGACCTCCTGTATCGTTCCGTCGCCGCCGCATGAAAAGACGATTATATCTTCCCCCGCCTCGGCTGCCGCAAGATCCGCAATTACAGTAGCATCGCGTTCTCCCATCGTATAATAGATCTTAATATCTTTTTCCGGGCTTGAAGCCTTGATTTTTTCGATCTCCGGTACGAGGTCCTCTCCGTGTCCGCCCTGACCCGAAGCCGGGTTGACTATAAATGCATATTTCATATGCTTAAGTTCTCCTGTTTCTGTTCTTTTATAAGTTTAGGGATTGCTCCGAGGTAGTCAAGAGATACCAGCATGTATCTGACCCCTCTGAAGGTTCCTTTTATACCCTTGTTAAAAGCTATCTGTCCGTGCAGATGCCCGTACACACATGTGCTGACACCATACTCCTCGAGCAGCTTAGTGAACTCGGTCTCTCTGCCCGACGGATCACTCGGGGGATAATGAAGTGCCACTATTATCTCAGCGCCCGGAGCCTTTGAAACAGCGGAATCAAGTCCGAGCTTCAGTCTGTGCAGCTCCCTTGCATAAAGCTTTTCATCATGCTCTGTATATTCATCCAAGCCCGGATACGGCCATCCTCTCGTTGCACAGATTACAGTGTTCAGCTCTTCTGCATAGTAGCTTTCATTTTGCAGAAAGATTATATCATTATACAGTGAGTTGAGATAGCTTATCCTGCTCCACCAGAGATCATGATTTCCCTTGGATATAATCTTGAGTCCGGGCAGGTTGTGAAGCCACTCAAAATCAGCCATCGCCTCTTCTATTTTGAGTGCCCAGGAAATATCACCCGGTATCAGTACAATATCTTCGTCACTGACACGCTCCTCCCAGGCCTCCCTGAGGCGCTGCTCATGATTCTCCCATCCGAGGCCGAAAACTCCCATGGGTTTATCTATATTGCTGTCGAATGACAGATGTGTGTCGGCGATGGCATATATTTTCATCCTACTGCAGTTTCTCGTCTACAAATTTGAATATTGCGTCGGTGTTCTCAAGAACAATCTGTGTAAATCCGTCTGAATTTATAAGATATCTTGCGAGCTCTCCGCGCCTTAGGTCGGCAAGGTCGTTTGCAAGAATATAGTCCATATGGTTCTTATTGCACAGGGCAGTTGCAACATCAAACAGTTCTCCCTTGTCCACTCCCTCGAGCAGTTTGCATCCGACGAGGAGTGCATTCGGGAACCAGAATCTGAGCTTGCTGATGATTTTAGGTGTAAGTCCCAGCTTGACCGTCAGATTTTTCTGATAACTGCTGATCTTGGAACTGTTGTCAATCTTACACTTAGGATCCTCCATTATTGCAAGAATATCCTCAGCTGATTTAATCTCATCCATGTGCGAATATATCTCATCAGCCATGTCTTCAAGCAGGAAAGTAAAATCCGCCTTGTAATCGCCGACAGCAGCAGCATGGATGATTGCATCTGTATCATCAAGCCTCGCTTCAGCTTCGATGGCATCCATCATATCCTGTGTGTTCTCCACATGTACAACTCTGAGGTTTTCCCTCGGCTCAAGCTTTACCATATTATTGAGGATAGCCACAACATCATATCCGGCACTTGCAAAAGATTCGGCAAGTGCAACGGAGGTTCCTCCGGTGGACATGTTCGTAATCTTCATAACCTCGTCAATAGGTTCGTTAGTAGGTCCTCCGGTAATAATTATCTTTTTCATATCACATATCCTCCCGTTCTGTATCTCCGAACGCAATTCTGCGTATTACATATCCTGCAAGTTCAAGCCCGGCGGAACCCGGCACATAGCTTATTGTTCCGAGCACTCCGTCCCTCGGAACCGGTTTCTCTTCCGAGTATACCACCGGCAGATGTTCAACGCCCGCATCCTTAAGCCTGCGTCTCATGACCTTGGCAAGCGGGCAGACTTTTGTATCCTTTATATCCGCTGTTTTAAACTGAGTGGCGAACTTTCCGGCCGCGCCCATAGCCGAAGCTATATTCACGCCCTGACAGGTCGCATTCACGATGAGTGCCGTTTTGGCATCAACGCTGTCTATGGCATCTATTATCCAGTCATAGGCGGTAAGGTCAAGTTCATCACCCTCCGCAAGATAAAATCTCGGCAGTGAGGTTACCTCCGCATCCGGATTGATATCCCGGATTCTTTCGGCCATCACCTCAGCCTTATTCCTGCCTATTGTGGAAGTGAGCGCGACAAGCTGCCTGTTCAGATTACTCGGTGCAACTTCGTCTCCGTCCATCAGTGTAACCGATCCCACCGAAGCCCTCGCTACCGCTTCGGCGGCGTATGATCCGACGCCTCCGACGCCCACAATCAGGACCTTTGCGCTGCGCAGTCTCCCAAGCGCCTCTTCGCCTATCAATTTGAGTGTCCTCAGATCTCTTTCTTCCATGTCCTCACTTCGCTCATCACGCGGTAAATATCGTCGCTTCTGAATCCGCGGTTTTCCAGCTTCCTGCCTATTTTGGCAATGAGTTTTTCATCGATTTCCTTTTGTATTATATCACCGCTTCCGTCATCTGCGGTCTCAAACACCTCTCCCTTTGCAACGGAGAGCGCGTCATCATACTCATTCACGCTGTTTTCATACTGAAAATCTTCATACGCATTGCGTATTATCTCCCGGTCAACACCGCGCTCTGCAAGTTCCCTTTCAGCCCTGAGCCGGCCGCGTTTTTTCTCCCGGTTATACTCATAATATCTGAGAGCGTAATCGTAATCGTCCAGATAACCGAGGCTGGTAAGCTCATTTACCGCATCCTCAGTCTCCTGCGCTGTGTATTCCTTATCAGTAAGATGTTTTCTGACCTCCGCGCACGTCCGCATTCTGCTTGCAAGATATGCCGAAGCCGCCTCCATCGCCGTCTTTTTATTTTTACGTTCCTTATCGCTCAAGTTCTCTTACCTCTGCCTTCTCACCGGGACTTCCGCAGCACACCGCCGCATACAGGTTTTCTCCCGGGATTTCAACATCCTGTATATACCAAGTCTCTCCGCAGTAAACGGCCTTTCCGGCAAGCACCGCAGGGAGCTCCGAGTTTACTATGCTCTCTCCCGCTGCTTTAACAAGTGCTTCACGCCTTGCCCATATTCGGAAGAATTCATTCCGTCCTCCCGTCTGCACGGCTTCCGCCTCGTCCTGTCCGTAAAACCTGCGGGTCACGGCCCCGATGTCCGTTTCTCTTTCATACTGTACATCGAGTCCGCAAGGTCCGCTGCAGAAAAGCACAGCCCATGTATTTCCGCTGTGCGAAACAGAGTATCCGTCGAAGCCGTCTATCACCGGCTTTCCGTAATTCCCCGACTCACGTACACGCGAAGCAAGCTCCGCGGCTTTTCCCGGATCCCCGGTATATTCCGCAATTGCCACCTCCAGCAGTTTCCTGCTTTCGCCGTCTTCTCCTGTATATCCGTGCGTGTAATAGATTATCATCCGAGCAGCTCCTGCACTGCAATTTCCATTATATTATCATCTTCCGCTTCAATATCCGGAGTTATGCCGATGCCGTCAACCTTGTCTCCGCTCGGTCTCAGGTATTCGCTTTCCGTCATCTTGATCGCGGATCCGTCCTTGAATTTTCTTGTAAGCTGAGTGACGCCCTTGCCGTATGTTGTCTTCCCGATTATTTTTCCGCCGCCGTTATCCTGCACTGCCGCAGTTACAATCTCGGATGCACTCGCAGTGTTTTCGTTTACGAGGAGAACGTATTCGGCATCCAGTGAGGCCGCATCTGACTCATACACTTTTTCACTTCCGTCTTTTTTCTTTTCGGTCATTATGGTGCCGGAAGGAAGCAGGTAATCGGCAACTTCTATTCCTTCATCGGTGAGACCGCCTCCGTTGTCGCGGAGGTCTATTATAAATTTGGTGCAGCCTTCTTTTTTAAGTGCTTTTACAGCATCCTTAAAATCGTCGGCGGTTCCCTTCCTGAAAAAGTATATCCTGACGTATCCGATTCCGTTATCCGCATCATACACTTCGCTGATAACCGACTGCATTTCGTAGTGAGCACGTTTGAGAGTGAATTCTATTTCCTCCGTGCCGCGTCTTACGACCATAACAAGCTCCGTTCCTGTTTTGCCGGCAATAAGCTCAGCCGCTTCGTCCTTGTCCGCGGGCTTCTTACCGTCGATTGAAACGATTACGTCGCCCGCTTCGACACCCGCTTTGTATGCGCTGCCTCCTTCAAACACGGTGCGTATCACGACTTCTCCGTCAACATCGGCAACACCCATGCCGACACCGTCCTGGTCCTCAAGGTAAACATCGCTGAACTCCTCGTACTCCTCAGCCGTCATGTACTGAGCGTACGGATCTCCGATACTGTCAACAAGCTGTTTGAGCGTGTCATCATCTATTTCCTCCGGAATGTTCTCGGCAATCGGGTCGGTTTCTATGAGCTTCATTATCTCATAGTACTTGCCGTACGCATCGTTCATATCGGCGTACCGCTCATAATCATCATACGAAATAATGCGGGCGACGGGGAACACTTGGGTCAGCAGGAGAGCAACGGCGAAGCAGGAAAGAGCGCCCAGTATAAAAGTAAGCCAGAACCTCCTTCTTGCCTTCTTTTTCCGTGCCCTTTTGCGTTCTTCCTGTTCAGATAATATTATCTGTTCTTCCATCTGACTCCTCCGGGGGAAGTACATGCTGCACAATCATCTGCACATTTTCCATGTCCCTCCACCTGTTTATCTCAACCGTACCGAGTACATCGACTCTGTCATATGATGAAAGCATGTCATAAATATCCTGTGCATTTCTGAACGTCACACAGTCTATTCTGCCGCCGTCATCTCCGGTAACGGTGAATTTTGCAAATTTATTGTCGTTTTTAAGGAATTTCCAGTTTGTTATACCCACATTCCTGAGTGCAAACACCGGCGTCTCATTTCCCTTGCCGCATGGCTCAAGCATTTCGACTGCCTCCGCCAGTTCAAGGTCCACTTCGCCCGTAGTTATGTCCGCGTCGCAGTCATAAATCATATCAAGCAGGTGTTCGTCCTGACTGACCATATCCGCAATGTCCCGGTTGAGGCTTTTCTTCAGCTCTCCCAGCCTGTCCGAAGGGATTGTGAATCCGCACGCTGCACTGTGACCTCCGAAGCTTGTGAACATGTCCCTGTATTTATCAAGCATTTCGAACAAATCCACGGTGGCAACCGACCTGCCGGTGCCCTTGTATGAGTCGCCGTTCTTTGAAACAATAACGACCGGGCGGTTTATGTCTTCGCGGACCTTTCCCGCAACGATACCGAGAACGCCTTCGTGCGAATCGTTTATCTCAAGCATCACGAAGTCCCCCTTCGCAAGCTCATCGTCCACCATTCCGCCGGCTTCGGCGTAGGCCGCGTCCTGTATGGAACGGCGTTCTTTGTTGGTTTCTATAAGTGCATCGCAGCATCTTTCTATTTCATCATCGTCCTCTGCGAGAAAGAGTTTCACTCCGAGCGTAGCATCTCCGAGCCTGCCTGCAGCGTTTATCTTGGGCGCTATTCCGAATGAAATATCCCCCGCTCTCAGGGTTCTGTAATTGAGGCCGGATTTGTCTATAAGCCTCCTCAGGCCCTTATTCCTGCATCCGAGGTGCATAAACCTGAGACCGCACTTTACGATAGTCCTGTTTTCATCGGTGAGCGGCATAATATCCGCGATTGTACCGACAGTCACGAGTTCAAGAAGCTCAGACATAATTTCCTTCGGAACGTTTCTTTCGCGCGCGACTGCCAGAGCCAGCTTGTATGCAACTCCGACTCCCGCAAGCCCCTTAAACGGATAAGTATCCTCCGGAAGCCTCGGATTTATTACTATGCCTTCGGCTCTTTTTTCCGAAACATTATGATGGTCGGTTACGAGTGTTTCAATTCCCAGGGAATGAGCATATGCAGTCTCCTCATCCGAAACCGAGCCGCAGTCAACCGTAAGGATCAGCTCACCGCCCTGCTCGCGGATTCTGTCTATCGATTCCTTATGAAGGCCATAGCCTTCGTCAATTCTCGAAGGTATATAGTACGTGACATTATCCGTAAGAGATCCGATTACCTTCATCATAACAGACGTCGAGGTTACTCCGTCGACGTCATAGTCACCATATATAACTATTTTCTTTCCGTCATCTATCGCCTTAAGCAATAAATCCACCCCCGCTCTCATATTTGAAAGCAGAAATGGATCGTATACAAGCTTCGGCCTGGCGGAGAAGAATTCATCCATCTCCTCCGCTCCGATGCCTCTTGCCTGCAGTATTTTTAATATTGCCCCGGGGACCTTGTAGTTTTCAGATCCCATAGTCAACCCCTCTTCCTGTCTAGTACAGATTGTAAGGGTTAATCGCTGTTCCGTTCTGGAATACCGTGAAGTGCAGATGAGGTCCCGTGGACGCTCCCGTGCTGCCGATATATCCTACAACCTGACCTTTCTTGACGTATTGTCCGGCGGAAACATTGTAACCGCTCAGGTGCCCGAACAGTGTGCTGTATCCGTCACCTATGGCGATGATTATGCAGTTTCCGTAGCCGCCGTAGTACTTAGCCATTGTAACATATCCGTCGGCGATTGCATATACAGGAGCTCCGTTTGTTCCGCTTGTAAGGCAGATGTCGAGTCCGTTATGCAGCTCCTTTCCGTGGAACGGACAGATTCTGTATCCAAATGTATCCGTCAGGATGTAGTTGCTGGCAGTAGGCCATGCGTATCCCGATGAAGATGAAGAACTCGATGACGATGATGAAGATTTCTTGCTTTCACTGCTCTCTTTCTCATCCGCGGATTCATCGCTCTCTGTTGCATTTTCTTTGGCTGCTTTTTCCTCGGCAGCCTTCTTTTCGGCTTCTGCCTTAGCAGCCTCTTCCTCTGCAGCCTTCTTTTCAGCGAGGAGTCTGTCTGCCTCTGCCTGCATCGCTGCAGCCTCGGAAGCAAGTTCTCCCGCCTCTGCCTCAAGCAGTTCTTCCTTTTCCTGGTACTCTTCGGCTTCCTCTTTGTACTTTTCTCTCAGAGCCTCTGTTTCCGCCTGAGCGGCATCAAGAGCAATCTCCTGCTCCTCGAGTGTTTCTTTGATTTCGCTCAATTCCTTGTAATCGTCCTGCAGTCCCTCAAGAACTTCTTTATCGTTATTGAGAATCTGCTGAACCATACCGATATTTGAAATCAGCTCTGTAATATCCTGAGATCCCAGAATTACGTCGATAAAACCAGTCGTTCCGGTTTTGTACATGGTGGTCAGTCTGTCATTAAGAGAATTGGACTGATCCCCGATTTCGTCCTCTTTTGCCTCGATTTCCGCCTTGGTCTCTTCTATCTCAGCCTTTGTGGAGTCAATCTCTGACTGCAGTGAAACCAGTTTTTCTGCTGCTTCTTCAAAGCTGCTTGTCGCCTCCGCCGCTTTTTCTGCTGCCTCAACAGCCTCGGCCTTCTTTGCCTCGTAGCTGTCCGTTGCAGCATCGGCCTTTGCGGAAGCTTCGCTCGAAGCCTTGGTTGCTTCTGAGAGAGAACTGCCTGCATACGCCGACGAGAATGTTCCCATGCACAGTACAGCCGCAAGGATCAGTGCTATTGCCAGTTTTTTCTTTCCGTTCTTCATCATAATAGTGTGTTTTCCTTCCGTTTTTATTGGTACAGAACCAGCGGATCTGTCAATTCTCCGTCCTTATAAAGTGAGAAGTGCAGATGCGGTCCCGTCGAAAGTCCCGTTGATCCTATATATCCTATGACATCGCCCTTGGTTACCGTTTGTCCCTCGGTTACGTTATACCCGCTAAGGTGCCCGTAAAGCACCGTATATCCGTTACCGATATTTATCATTACGCAGTTACCATAGCCTCCGTACCACGATGCCTTGGTGACATATCCGTTACCTACTGCATAAAGCGGCGCACCGTTCGTGCCTTCGGTGAGCACAATGTCGTATCCGCTGTGATACTTCTTGTATCCGAGAATCGGGTGGATTCTCCATCCGTAGTAGGATGTGTAATACCAGTTGGATGCTGTTGGCCACATATACTGTCCGAAGTCGGTAGGCGTGTACTTTCCTTCACCTGCCTGCTTCAGTCTCTCGGCCTCGGCGGCAAGCTCCTCAGCCTCCTGCCGCAGCTCCTCTTCTTCCTTTTCGTATTTTTCGGCTTGCTTTTTATATTTTTCCCGTAGTTCTTCAGCTTCGTCCTGGCTTGCCTGAAGGCTGGCTTCCTGAGTTTCAAGCGTCTCTCTGAGTTCTCCCAATTCCTTGAGATCCTGCTTGAGTTTTGCAAGTATATCCTGATCGTTTTTCAGGACCTTCTGCACCATTCCGATGTTCGAGACCAGTTCGGTGATGGACTGTGAACTCAGTATTACATCGATTATTCCGACAGTCCCGGTCTTGTACATGACCTCGAGCCTGTCGTCAAGTGCACCGACCTGACTTTCTATCTCCTCTTCCTTAGCTTCAATATCAGCCTTGGTTGTCTCAATCTCGGCCTGAGTGCTTTCAATCTGAGTCTGGAGTTCGTTGTACCTTTTGGTCATTTCCTCCATGCTCTCTTCAGCGGCTTCCTTTTTCTCCTGAGCCTCATCTGCCTTGGCCTCGGCTTCCTCTGCTTCCTGCTGCTTTTCTTCTGCCTCAGTAAGCGCAAATGAAGTCGTGACCGTACTGAAGCACAAGGCAAGTGCGACCAATAGCGCTATTAAGGTTTTGTGTTTCTTTTTGTTCTGCATCCTGTTTCCCTTATTTTGTGTACGCTATCTGTCCAGGAACCTCCTTATTGAGATGATGCTTCCGCAGGCGCCGATTCCAACACCCAGACATACAAATATGATAAGCAGATTTGTTACAAGATACTGTGCCGGCACTACCGTGACGGACAGAATTCTCGTTATATCAGTTCCGATTATGCTCACTATCTTGTTGTAAATAACGTAGATGAGCCCGGTTGCAACAGCTGCCGATATAAGTCCGATAATGATTCCTCCCCATATGAACGGGGCTCTTACGAACCAGTCCGTAGCTCCGAGATATTTCATTATCCCGATTTCCTTCTCTCTGTTGAAAACAGTGAGTTTGATAGTATTTGCGACTATTATTATCGATACGACTACCAGGAAAATCATCGCAATCAGCGAGCCTACTTCGATGAAATGCGTTATCGCAGCGAGCTTCTCAATCGTATCCTGGTAATATACGATGTCATCCACTCCGCTGATATCTACCGCCGATGTCGCTACATTCGAGGCTGCATCCTTGTCGCTTACATACACCATGTATGAGTTAGGCAGCGGATTATCCGGCAGATTATCAAGCAGGTATCCGTTATCACCCCACCTTACCTTGAGTGTGCTGAGAGCTTCCTCCTTGGACACATAGGTAACCGTTTCAACACCCTGCATCCCTTCGAGGGAGGCTTTCACCTGCTCGTTGGTTTCATCATTGTTGTCATCGCTCAGATAAATCTGAACAACGTTGTAATCCTGCTGTATTGTGGCAGCAAACAAATCAACATTTACGAATGCCACAAAGAAAAGTCCGAGTATCAGCATCATTGCCGTAATAGCAAGAACCGATGTGATATACATTCCCTTATTTCTTCCCATCTGAGAGAAGGCTTGCTTGAGGTCATATCCGATTCTAGTCATAGATATCCTCCCCTCCTCCGATGTAAGTATCCACGAGGTTCATCGTGTCTCTGTCACCTGTACGATCAAAATCCTCAGGATTCATTCCGTATTCGGCTGCTTCTCTGAGCAGGCTCTCCTTGACGAGATTCTTGCCGGATCTGGATCCGATATTGGTTGTTGTCAATGTCATTGACCTGATGCTCGGCCCGAAGTTAAGTTCGGCAGTAGGATCATATTCACCCTCTTCAGGTCCCTGCTGCTTATATCCGTAAGTTCCTTCCTCGTCTCTTACGATACGTCCGTTATCTATGGCAACAACTCTCTTATTCATCTTATCCACGATATCCCTTGCATGGGTTACCATGAGAATTGTCGTTCCTCTTACATTGATTTTTTCAAGCAGTGCCATTATGTCCATGGCCGTTACCGGGTCAAGGTTTCCTGTAGGCTCATCGCAAATAAGAACTCTCGGCTGGTTTACTATTGCTCTTGCTATGCCGACTCTTTGCTGCTCACCCGCGGAAAGCTCATCAGGATATCTGTCCTTCTTGTCTTCGATGTCCACAAGATTAAGAACATAAGGTACTCTTTCTCTTATTTCTTTTCTGCTCTTGTGCAGAACTTCCATCGCAAATGCAACATTCTCGTAAACAGTCTTTTTCTCGAGCAGTCTGAAGTCCTGGAATACCATACCGATTTTCTGTCTCAGTTCAGGCACTTCTCTCCTCGGGAGATGCGTTACATCATTTCCGGCAACCATAATCTTTCCCTTATCCGGCTCGATCTCCTTGAGAATCAGCTTGATAAAGGTGGTCTTTCCCGCACCGCTCGGTCCAACGAGGAATACAAAATCTCCTCTGTTGATATGGACCGATGCATCGATAAGTCCCGTGCCGTTTCCATAGTCTTTTGTTACGTTGTTGAATACAATCATTGCGTACTAAAACTCCTTCCGCCTATGGCGATACATCGCTATTATACACTTCAACATTTTGAAAATACCGATGCTTAACAAAATGAAAGACACTTGCACAAAATCCCGTACAAGCTTCTGTTTATCGCTAAGATTGCCACATTGACAGGTGCGATTCCAGCCGCGTGTTGTAAAAAATCCGCCCGGGATGCATTTCTGTCCCGGGCGGATTTGTTTCATTAGTTTTCTGTATTTTACTGCCTTGTTTATTTCTGCAGCAGTCCCTTTGCGGCATTGTAGATGTCTTCCGCTGTCATGCCGTATTTCTTAAGGAGCTCATCCGGCTTGCCGGATTCTCCGAATACGTCATTCTGACCGACCATCGCGATTTTGCAAGGGCAGTTTTTAGCTGTGACTTCGGCAACCGCACCGCCGAGTCCTCCGATAATCGTGCCTTCCTCGGCTGTAACGATGGCACCGCATTTCTTGGCTGCCTTGAGCACAGCCTCTTCATCGAGCGGCTTGATCGTGTGCATATCAAGAACTCTTGCCTTGATGCCTTCCTCTGCCAGCATGTCTGCTGCCTCGAGAGCCTTGGATACCATCAGACCTGTTGCGATAATGGCAACGTCCTTACCCTTTCTCAGAGTGTTGGCCTTTCCGAGTACGAGCTCAGCATCCTCGTCGTAAATTGAAGGAACTCCGGATCTGCCGAGTCTTGCGTATACAGGACCGTTCATCTCAAATGCCTGCTTCAGCAGAATATGTGTCGCATCGGCATCGGCAGGATTGACAACCGTCATTCCCGGCAGAGTTCTCATGATTGCGAGATCCTCAAATGCCTGGTGAGTTGCGCCGTCCTCTCCTACTGTAACACCTGCGTGAGTAGCGCATACCTTAACATTTGCGTTGGTGTGTGCGATTGAGTTTCTGATAATCTCAAATGCTCTTCCCGCTGCAAATACGCAGAACGAGCTTGCTGCTACAACGTGTCCCGAATGAGCTATACCGGCCGCCTCCGCGAACATGTCCTGCTCGGAGATGCCCACTTCGACGAATCTCTCAGGATATGCCTTCTGGAATCCGTCAGTCTTGTTAGAGCCCGAAAGGTCTCCGCACATTACGATGAGGTCCTTTCTCTCTGCGCCGTATTCGACCAGGAAGTCACCGTATGCTTCTCTTGTTGCGATATTTTTCTTTGAAGCCATTATATGTCACCTCCCAGTTCCTCGATTGCCTGCGCAAGCTGCTCGTCGCTCGGAGCTTTTCCGTGCCAGCCTGCCTGGTCCTCCATAAATGAAACGCCGTGTCCTTTGTGGGTCTTGGCGATTACAGCTGTCGGTCTGCCGTCTGATTTAACAGCCTCTGCAAAAGCATCGAGCAGCGACTGCATGTCGTGACCGTCGCACATGATGGTTCTCCATCCGAATGCCGCAAACTTCTCATCAATAGGCGAAACCTTCTTGACTTCGTCAACGACACCGTCAATCTGCAGGTTGTTCCAGTCAACGACAGCGATGAAGTTTCCGAGCTTGTGTGAAGCAGCGGAAAGTGCGGCTTCCCAGATGATTCCTTCCTGGAGCTCACCGTCTCCTGTTACTGCAAATGTCTTGCGGTCCTTGCCGTCGATTTTATCGGCGATTGCCATACCGGTTGCAACGGAGAATCCCTGTCCGAGTGATCCTGTTGACATATCCACTCCCGGGCACAGCTCCATATCCGGATGACCCTGAAGTCTTGAGTTGAGCTGTCTGAAAGTCAGCATCTCCTCTGTCGGGAAATATCCTCTCTCTGCGAGAACAGCGTAAAGTCCAGGGCAAGCGTGTCCCTTGGACAGAACCAGTCTGTCCCTTCCTTCCATATCCGGATTCTCCGGATCGACATTCATAACGTTGAAATAAAGCGCTGTCAGAATGTCTATTACAGAAAGCGACCCGCCCGGATGTCCCGAGTTTGCCGCATGTATGCCTTTGAGAGCATTGATCCTCGCTCTGCGGGCATGTTCGTTAAGTTCTGCTACAGTCTTCACGAAATACTCCTCCTTTTATAGTGAATCAGAAATTATTGTCATTTATATATTCAGGAACAATCCTGCCATAGCAAAGTAAATCGAAAGGGATATCATGTCGGTGATTGACGCCATCATAGGTCCGGCCATGAGTGCCGGGTCTATTCCGATTCTCTTGGCAACCATCGGCAGCATAGATCCTATCAGCTTTGCAATGATTACGATGAAAAGCATGGACAGGCACACCGTAACCGCAACCATAGGAGGGTTGTGATCAAGATATGCAATCCTCAGGAAATTTATCGCACTGAGGCAAAGTCCGACGATAATACTTACCCTCAGCTCCTTCCATGCGACCTTTATGAAGTCTTCGAGTTCAATGTCGCCCGTCGCCATTCCGCGGATTACGAGGGTCGATGACTGCGATCCCGAGTTTCCGCCGGTGCCCATCAGCATCGGCATGTAGGTAACAAGGCTTATAACCTTTGAAAGAGAATCTTCGAATGTCTGTATTATCCCGCCGGTTATGAAATACGAACACATCAGAATGAGAAGCCACGGAAGCCTCGCCTTTACGTGCTGCATAACCGACATGTCGAGGTATTCCTTATCGGTCGAGTCGATAACGCCGCCCATACGCTCGATATCCTCGGTGGTTTCTTCCTCGATTACGTCCAGGATGTCGTCGATGGTTACGATACCGACAAGTCTGTATTCATTATCGACGACCGGAATTGCCAGATATCCGTATCTGTTGAAGAGGTCCATAACCTCCTCCTGGTCGTCATCAACATGAGCAACAACCGGGTCCTCGTGCATGAGGTCTCCGACGATTGCATCGTATGATGAAATAACGAGCTTTCTGAGCGAGATAACTCCGATCAGCTTTCTGCCGCGGTCAAGAACGTAGCATGTATATATGGTTTCCGAATCAAGCCCCACATCCTTGATGTGATCAAGGGCTTCCCTTACCGTATACGTCTTGTTCAGGTTTATGTAGTACGGGGTCATCAGAGATCCCGCACTGTCTTCCTTATATTTAAGGAAGGTATTGATCATCCTGCGGTCTTTTTTAGGAGTCTTGTCGAGGATTTTGTCGACGAGGTTCGCCGGCAGCTCCTCGAGTACGTCAATCATATCGTCGAAGTCGAGTTCGTCGAGAATATACTTGATTTCGGGATCGGTGATTATGTTGATGATGTCGACCTGGTCATCAACACTGAGCTCTGCAAAAACATCGACGCTAATATCTTTCGGAAGCGTGCGGAACAGAACGACCATCCTCTGCAGGTCGAACTTTCTCCTGATGTCCACAAGCATCTCGGCGATTTCCACTTCGTCGTGCTTGAGCAGCTCATCCCTCGACTGGAAGTATTTCTTTTCCTCCAGCAGATCAAATATCTTCTCAATGGACTCGTCATATGCCTTATCCATATCAAAGTCATACGCTAAATTCTCCATCGGACCTTACCTCCTTTCCCCGAATTTTCACCATTTATAATATACCCCAAAAGGGCTCATTACGAAAACAGAAATTTATAAATTGTCAGAATAGCCGGCACGCTGATGCCGGAGAATCCCTCGCGTTGCTCTGCTCTGATTATCTGAGTGCAGGCGCGTCCTCTCGGGCCTCCTCCGGCCGCTTGCCTTTTACCGGATTTTACACATTTGTATTGCGGGAGTGCGTACATTTGTGTATAATTGAAGCGGATAAGAAAGGAGAATACCAATGGCTAAGACTGCTAATCTCTATGCGCGTATAGAACCGGAACTTAAAATCCAGGCAGAGTCAATCCTCGACAGTCTGGGTGTCTCTGCGTCAAACGCAATTACCATGTTTTACAAGCAAATAGTTTTGCAGAACGGATTACCGTTTGAAGTCAAACTCCCTTCCCGCCCGGTCGATATATCCAAACTCACCGAGGCTCAGCTTGATGCCGAACTCAGCAGAGGCTATGAGCAATTCCTTGCCGATGACACTATGAATGTCGCTGAGGCATTCTCGGATTTGTATAAGGAATATAACAAATGATTTACTCCGTAAAAATTACCCCCGAGGCCGGGGATGACCTCAGGAGCATCGGTGAATATATTTCAGTTAATCTGCATTCCGAATGGGCTGCACTTAATCAATTGAAGCGCCTTGAAAAAGCTATCAGATCACTTGATTATATGCCGGAACGGTTCAGGTTATACGACAAGGAACCGTGGCGTTCCCGCAACATGCGCATCCTCGTCGTCGATAATTATCTCGTGTTTTACATTGTCCGCGAATCAGATAAGACAGTAACGGTCATGCGCGTAATGTATTACAGACGTGACGCCGACCGGCAGCTGTGATATTTTCTAACATCAACTATTCTCCTGCTGTTTGAGACATATCAGCTATAAAAGACGGCTTCTGCATTTCAGCAAAAAAGACGAATGTATTTTCCTAGTTTCACCCGTTGCCAACGTCACTTCAAGAACACACCACATGTCATTACTGTCGTTATAAATTTCTGACACCCTAAACTCACGTACATTGCAAGCGGTATCCGCACTCAGCGCACTTGTATAATAGATTAAATCTTTTTTTATTGGCAATCCAAGTTCACGTCTGACTTCCTTGCTTGCTTCATCCCATTTTCCCGGGGCAGCTCCTAAGAAAACCGCACCTAAGCTAATGCTGCTGTTCATAGCTATTCTCCCTAAATGTTTTTATTCTTACCGTAAAATACATTGCCACTTTCGAGATTTTCTTTATAGTAACATGCACAAGCATACAGTTTGTTTTTATGAACGCATTCTCCCGCATCTGAGCATTCAACAAAATGGCTGCAACATCCGAAAGGAGTGGCTTTCGATTCGTAATTTCTCAATTCATAATTAATCACGTCTTTTAGGTATTTCATCCATGCATCAATCATTTCGTCTATACTGGTTGCGTCAAATTGAAACAAATGGAAATATGTCCCCTTTTGTGTACCTTTATCTTCTGCCCCATCAAGCAAGCCCACAAAATCCACCGTTGACTCCCTTACAAGGATTCTAATGGTTGTCTTTGTCTTTTTCTCATCCTCTTTTATGTTCATAACTACCGTATTTCTGGATGCTTCTTTTCCGTGGTTCTTTTCCAAAGGATATTCAGGCTCATATATGCAAACAGAATATGAGGCAGTCATCTCCTTCTTGCCTTCCTTTTTCCCTTTGTTTTCAGCCAAATACAGTGACCCCTCCGGAAGATTGTTTTCAGACACTATGCTATTACATAAATCTTTGACCAATTCTTTCCAATCTTTGCTCTCATATAGGAATTGATCCATATCAAATGATAATTGCTTACAATCCATAATCTATATCCCTATCTCTTTAAGAAAATCTTCTTCAGCAACTATATCTATTCTCTGACCTTTTCCTTTTAGCTCCAATGCTTTTTTTACTTTGGATCCATAATTGCCTTGTTTCCAGGCAGCGCTTCCTTTTGCCCCAACTATGAGAAGCTCGGTGCACTTTTTCACTGATGAATCCCACACACCGCCTCTATCTTCGATAAGTGAAACTACCTCACTTCTGGATCCGTAATTAAAATCACCGGTAATGCAACAATGAACGCCTTCTATATCTGATATTTCTTCGTGCTCCGCATTCTCCACAGGTGCTGTATATTTAACATACAACTCATACAAGTAGTCTCGTTCTGTTTTTGTAATTATCCCATCTTCCAATACTCTTTCTAGCGATGTCATTACAACATCAAATGGATAATTCCCCGCCAAATGAGAATTGTCGTCCATCCATCGTTTTAGGCTGAAGATTTCCTCATCTGTCAATTTCCCATCTGCAGTGATTCCCATTAAGAATCCTTGTAACATCTGTAGAGCTTTTGTTTCGTCAGTATATTTAGGTGTTCCTGATATTCTTGCAGAACGCTTTGATTTACTAGCTTTAACTAAACTAATATCGATATTTTTTTCCTGACACAATCTCCTCATGTTTTGATAACACTCATGTGTCATATATGCATCCGCCAATGCCCTATGACGTCCATCAAGAGTTACATCAAAATATTCGCATAAAGTATCAAGCCTGCAATTTTCTAAATCAGGCAGGCATTGTGGTGCAATATAGCGCGTGTCGATAAAATCATTCCGGAATTTTTCACCCCATATAGCCTCGACATAGTCATAGACTATATTCATATCAAACCCCGTTATATTATGTCCCAGTAAAACATCATCTCCTACAAAGTCAATAAAGGTCCCAAGCACTTCGTTGATTTTGGGTTTATCCTCAACCATCTCGTTAGTAATGTTATTTACAGCTGTGACGGCTTCTGGAATAGGAAATTCCGGTTTGATTAGAGTTGCGTATTCTTCAACAGGTTTGTTGTTCCTGACACGGATGGCTCCTATTTCTATAATTTCAGCATAGCCCACATATTTGCTCGTAGTCTCTAAATCAAAAGCAACATAATCTTCAATAAACTTTTGCAGCCTTTCGCCTTTTTCTCTTTCTCTTGCCACCTTATCTACTCTCCTTCATTAATTTCAGTGTCCAAGCATGGCCATTATTTCTTCTTCATCTATAATACTTACTCCCAGTTCCTTTGCAGCTTTGTTCTTGGATGATCCTGATGTAGTATCATTTGTAATCAGATAACTCGTCTTGCTTGATACGGAACCTGCAACTTTGCCGCCCTCAGCTTCAATCTCTTCTTTTAATTCCTTCCTTGTAAAATTATTGAGACTGCCTGTTATAACGAAAGTCTTCCCTTCCAATGAAATCCCTGATGATTTAAAGGTCTCATCAAGACTAACGCATTCCAGCAAAGTTTTAAGCATTACCTTGTTTCCCTCGTTGCTGAAATACGCAGTATAGTCATGTGAGAGAACTGCTCCTATCCCCTCAATCTGTAAAAGGTCCTCTTCATTTAATTCCTGCATAGTGCCCCAATTGTTTCTGCATTCTCTCGCAATTAAATTTGCGGTAGCTACTCCCACACCCGGAACTCCTAAACCATACAGTAAACGAGCCGGAGTGGTTTTTTTCGCTGAATTTATAGAATCAATCAAATTTTCATAAGAAGTTTCCCCGAAACCTTCCATCTCTATGATGTCATCCTTAAATTTGGAAATACCAAATATATCGGGTAGTTCTTTAAGGATGCCCTTTCTTATAAACTTGAACAGTCCCGCCTCTGATATGCCTTCTATGTTCATAGCATCTCGTGACACGAATAAAGAAAATTTCTTCACAAGTTTTGCAAAGCACATTGGATTGGTACATACTACTGTCTTTGTGCCATTTTCATTTTTTATTGTTGTCTTTTTCCCACATACAGGACAAGCTTCCGGCACTTCCGTTTTTCCATTATTGGTTATATTCTCACTTATTTGGGGAATAATCATATTCGCCTTATATACACGAATCTTCTCCCCAGTTCCAAGTTTAAGATCTTCCATTATATTTACGTTGTGGACGGATGCTCTGCTTACGGTTGTTCCTTCGAGTTCGACAGGTTCAAATACCGCGACCGGATTGAGCAGTCCGGTTCTTGACGGGCTCCATTCAATTTCAAGGAGCGTCGTTTCCGCCTGCTGATCGCGCCACTTGAAGGCGATCGAATCCCTCGGGAACTTTGCCGTCTCGCCGAGAGTTGCGGCATAAGCGAGATCCTCGAGCGTCAGCACGAGTCCGTCGGAAGGGATGTCAAAGTCAGGAATGCGCGACTCGTAGTCGTCGATTGCTGCAACGAGTCCCGAAGCATCTGTTTTGACGTAGTCAACCACATCGAATCCCTGCTGCCGCATCCACTCCATCTGAGCTGATCTTGTCTCAAATTCCATGCCTTCGGCGGATGTCAGCGTGAAAGCGTAAAAATATACGTTTCTTTCAGCCGTCACTTTAGGATCGAGCTGCCTGATGCTGCCGCTGCACAGGTTTCTCGGATTCTTGTATTTTGCGTTGGCATCGTCGATGGCGTCATTTATCTTCTGAAAGTCTGAATATTTGATTACCGCCTCGCCTCTTACGACGGTTTTGCCGGTGTGAGAGATTTTGGCGGGAACATTTCTGCACGCGAGTGCATTATCCGTAATAAGTTCTCCCTGCACTCCGTTTCCCCTGGTAACGGCACGTGACAGTCTGCCGCCTTCATAAGTCAGCACAACAGTCAAGCCGTCAAGCTTCCATGAAAGCAGTCCCTCATGTTCCCCGAGCCAAGCTTTAAGTTCATCTCTGTCCTTGGTCTTATTGAGGGAAAGCATCTTCCTGTCATGCGTAACCTTCGGAAGTGCTGTCTTAGTTTCATATCCGACATTTCTCGAAGGGCTGTCGCCTCTGACATATCCCGTCTCGTCCTCAAGCGCAAGCAGCTCATCGTACATCTCATCGT
>Ga0065709_1000373_pt1 | contig 21023 bp, 14 predicted proteins | sample Hoacrofraction14_2_FD_59096 | JGI IMG/M metagenome (GOLD analysis project Ga0065709, IMG submission 59096) | Hoatzin crop microbial communities from Cojedes, Venezuela, sample from fiber fraction 14 v1 | ecosystem: Host-associated > Birds > Digestive system > Esophagus > Crop | place: Venezuela...
TAACGATCTATCTCTCCAATATTTTTAGGAAGTTCAGACTTGAGTAACGATCCATCCAAAAACTGCGTAGGTATGTTTGTATCTGATGTTCGATAAATATAGTCTCTTATTATCGGTTCTATTACTTTATGCGCTTGGTATTCAAAATGTCCTGGCGCCTCATAACCAGAACTATACACTGAATCATCGTTTACGACAGGTAAATCAGGGATAGAGTGGGAATATGCTGTAAGATAAGGTTTATTAAAGCTAATTGCATGCGGAATTTCAGATAGAATATAATCTCCCGTTGCATATTTATCAGTCCAATATTGAGGCGGAATGGTTATAATATCACCAAACGTCATGGGTCTATTGATAATGTCATTCGGATTAAAAATACCCCTAACAGCAGGCGTGAAGTTTATTATACTAGGGCGTTCTGCATACTCATAAACATCTAAAAACCTTGAAAGACGGTCATTTGGTGTATCACTCCAAAAACTCTTGTTAGGATTAACCACATCTTTCTCATAATAAAGGCGCTCAAGAATAGCGTCTCTTACTTGCTTATTGGGAATTGCTGTATGGAACCTATTAAGAAGTTTTTGTGTTTCATAGTCCGTCGTTATTTCAACTGTTTTCTCTCCCATGGGGTTAAATGTTGAAGGTACTGGGTCAGTTGTAATAACATCAACACGACGTTTTAATCGACCATTTTCGTCAACCCCGTCACGCTTAACAGCTTCAAGTGCTTCCCGCTCATTTCTTGCGTAAAATAAAGGGTCATTAGGGTCAGTATAGCGACGATTACTCGGGTATTCAGCCAAATTCTCTGGGTTAGGATAAGATTTTACTGGTATCTTGTACCCGTGATTGTCATTTGTTTGTCTCCATATAAAATAGTTTTCTAAATCTTGGAACGTATCAAAAGATTGCGTTACAGGCTCTTTAAGTGACAATGGTACGTCATTTCCTACTTGCACAATTTGGCTTCCGTCGTAGAACAGGTTGCCACCCATTGCNGCATAGTGTTTTGCGCGTTCTTGAGCAAAATAGTTTTGCCAAATTTGAGCCTTCCGCGCTTCTTCATTCTCACGNTTCATGCTGTCGACAGCTCGCGTGAGNATNTCGCGGGAATCCTCGTCAATGTCACCACCGAAACCATACGGATTTTTCTCTCGTTCTTGTGCTGCAAGTTGTTGCTGTTGTTGCTCCATTGCAGCCTGTCGTTGCATCGCTTGCATATAATCTTGAACGAGAGGAAGATTNGCAACCCGTTGTTTCTCTACATCATTNGCTATGTTTACACGTTTCAAAATTCGCGCAGACTTACGCAGACTCCGCAGACCTTCTATCAGAGTGGAAAGTAAAGATAATTTTGCACGCAGACCAGCGCANACCAGCGCAGACTTTTTGTTTTTTTCTCTTCACTCTTCACTCTTCACTCTTCACTCTGATAGAAGGTCTGCGCTGGTCTGCGTGCAAAACCAATAGCGCGGCACGTGCTTCCTCTCCACTCTCCACTCTGATAGAAGGTCTGCGTGCAAAATTTCACGCGGTGGGTAAANTGTGAAGATTTCTTAATAAAAAATGGAGAGGGGGAAAAATGGGTGGAAATGTTGTGGANAAGGTGGGTGGGGGATTATTTGGGGATAAGGTTGTGGGGGTCAATTGGTTATAGGGAAAAATGNGAGGGGGATGNAGGAAGGGGTAATTCNTAAAAAAAATTAATTNNCCCGTTAATTGTGGTTAAAATGGTATTATTTTTTCATTTTTTTGTTATATATTATATGCTAGAAAGATTGTCTTTCCAGCAATTGTTACTATTACTAACTTAACGTAAAAATTAACATGAAAAAGAATGGAAAGCAAATGATTGCTGAGGGCACTTCGGGGACTTGCTCGTGGTGCATCAGTGAGGATGGCGTGCTGCGGATTTGGCCCACCGATGGGGTGAAGGGCACGCTCGAGGAGATGGAGGGTTGCTGGAAAGATGGCGCCCANTGGAAAGAGCANGTGTGGACGTTCCAAGGGAAATGTGCGCCNTGGCATGANTATCGCGANNAGGTNAAATCGGTCGTGGTGGAAAAGGGTGTGTCGGCTGGCGTCAACGCAGCATGCCTTTTCAAGGACTTGATTTGGTGCAAGACGATGGACCTCAACAACCTCGATGTAAGCAAGACCGAATCGCTGCAATGCACCTTCCGCAACTGCTCATCGCTGGAATCGCTCGAGGGCATCAAGGACTGGGACGTGAGCAACGTGACAACGCTGGAAGAGACGTTCGCTGGCTGTTNCTCGCTCGAGTCGCTTGCGGGACTCAAGAACTGGAACGTGAGCAAGGTGACGAACATGAATGGCACATTCGGTGGCCTGCTCGACTACTTCAAGGAGTATAGTAAGTATGGACCGCATTCCATTTGGATTCTTTCTGAAGAGGAGCTCAAGTTGCAAATCGTCCTACAGGAGTCGATNGATGCTGGCAACATCGTNGGTGGTTGTGAGTCGCTGAAGTCGCTCGACGGGCTCGAGGACTGGGACGTGAGCAACGTGACGACGATGGAATACACCTTTGCTGGGTGCTCNTCGNTGACGTCAATCGATGCCATCAAGGGNTGGAAGGTGAACACCAACNTGGTGGAACGCCGCTTCCGGAGCTGCAAGAAGCTGAACGAGGCCAATGGTGTCTCGGGCTCCTGCTCGTGGACACTGAGCAGCGATGGCGTGCTCACGATTCGCCCCACCGATGGCGTAAAGGGCACGCTGGCGGAGTACAAAGGCGCATTTCCTGTACCCTGGATTGAGTATCGACGCCTTGTCAAAAAGGTTGTCGTGGAAAAGGGTGTCTCGGCAGGCACCAGTGCCAAATCCCTATTCTACGGCATGAGCAAGTGTACCACGATGGACCTCAATAACCTCGATGTGAGCCAGGTAACCTCGCTGCTTCGAACATTTGCTGACTGCGAGCTCGTTGACNTCGCTCGAGGGCATCAAGGACTGGGACGTGAGCAACGTGACCGACATGCACGCAACATTCCAGTGTTGCAAGTCGTTGACGTCGCTTGAAGGTCTCGCTGGCTGGAACGTGAGCAAGGTTACTGATTTAGGTAACACCTTCGAGGACTGCAAGTCGCTGACGTCGCTCCATGGCCTCGAGGGCTGGGACGTGAGCAACGTGGAATCATTAGGCGGCATCTCCGGTTGTAGCCAAAACAAATCTGAACACTACTACTACGCNGGTGGCACGTTCCGTGGCTGCGCATCACTGACGTCGCTGGATGCCATCAAGGACTGGAATGTCGCCAACGTTGTCTGCATGGGCGAGACGTTCCAAGGCTGCTCGTCACTCANCTCAATCGANNCNCTGAAGAACTGGAAAGTCANCNAGGTTGAGGACCTCGATGGCACCTTCCGCGGCTGCTGGAAGCTGANGTCGGCCGACNTCATCAAGGGATGGGAAGTGAAGAACNTGAACAACACCTTTGAAGATTGCGACGAGTTGACATCGGTTACGCTGCCCGATGAGTTAAAGCGCATCGGGAAGAACACGTTCAAGCAGTGCAACTGCCTCACAACGGTGACCATCCCCGAAAGTGTAACGGAGATAGAACACAACGCCTTTGACAAATGCCAAAGCCTGCAGGTCATCTACGTTCGCGCCAGTAGCCCCGCCGAGGAACACTTCGAGAAAACCAGTCTCAGCCCCCTCATGAAACGCATCTGGTAACACCAGAAAATCCTCGCGCGGACCAGCGCGGACCAGCGCGGACTTATATATTATTCTTAACATATATATTAAGTCTGCGCTGGTCTGCGCTGGTCTGCGTGCAAAAAATCACACGCTGNTCTGCGTGCAAAAAATCACTATTTGCGGGTTAAACGTTTTTGGGATTGGGGAGTCAAAAAGTGAAATGAGCATAAAAATGTGGTCGCAGTGGTTTGCGATTCCGAAAAAATGCTTATATTTGCAACCGTGTGTGGTCGTGCGTGACCTCCACAAAGATTGAAAATAATCGTAATTTATAAACCTCAAAGACAAAGAAACGTTATGAAGAAATTAATGTGTTTGCTCCTGAGCGGACTGATGATTTTCGGCGTAAGTAGCTGTAGCTACATGCAGACCAACCAAGGTAAGGGTACCGCTATCGGTACNGGCGGCGGTGCAGCCGTTGGNGCTGGCNTGGGTGCCATCTTTGGCAAGGGCAAGGGCGCTGCAATCGGCGCTGCAATCGGTGCTGTAGTGGGTGGTACCGCTGGTACACTCATTGGCAAGAAGATGGACAAGCAGGCTAAGGAAATCGCTCAGATTCCTGGCGCACAAGTCGACACCGTNACCGACCAGAACAACCTGACCGCCATCAAGGTGACCTTCGACAACGGCATCCTGTTTGCTACNGGTAAGAGCGCGCTGAGCTCGAGNGCTAAGAACTCNCTCGACCAGTTCGCTACCTCGCTGCAGAACAACCCGCAGACCAACGTTCAGATTTATGGTCACACCGACAACACCGGTTCGCGCGAAATCAACGAGAAGTTGAGTAACGAGCGCGCTGCTGTAGTGAAGAGCTACCTGACCGATGCTGGCGTATCGACCTCGCGCATGACCAGCGAAGGCTTTGCCTACGACTACCCCGTTGCCAGCAACGACACCGAGGCNGGCCGTGCCCAGAACCGCCGCGTTGAAATCTACATCTCGGCCAACGAGGACATGATTAACGCCGCTAACTCCGGTACGCTGCAGTAATTCAGCAACACCCCCTTCAACAAAAACCTCACCCCCACCCNGGGCCGTGAGGTTTTTTTTGNTAGTTGGACCCGGGAGGCTTCGTCGAAGACGAAAACATGAATTAACCCCAGGCCATCGACGTGAGCGAAGCGAACGGAGAGACCTGGGGTACAGGAAGTTACAATGGCGCTCCTCGAAGAGGCGCACCTGTGGTTCCGATGCGCATTGCTACTGTTTGGAAGAATGGTTGTGCGCCTCTTCGAGGAGCCACTATGGGGGGGCGGTTCTCCCCAGGTTCCTGCGCTCACTGCGTTCGCTCCGGTAGCCTGGGGTTATTTCCGGTTTTCGTCTTCGACGAAGTTTCCGGCCCTTATTAATTTGGAATATGCGTTGACGAAAACAGAAAAGTGGGACGTCAAATGAAGAGAAGTGGAAAGGCTCGGAGAGCCTTCTTTAACCTATCCTCAGGCCGAGCGGAGCGATAGCGAAACGCGAGACCTGNGGCTAGGTTCACCATTCCGATAGAGCCTCGGAGAGGGTNGTTTGAGGGCTGCAGGCATGGGCATGGCAACGATGCTGCAATCAAGGGAGCCTCNCCGAGGCTCATCTTTGATGGTTGTCTTTGCCTCAGGTCTCGCGACTCGCTGACGCTCCGCTCGGCCTGAGGTTAGGTCAAGGGCGGCTCTCCGAGCCGTTCCACTTATCTTCTCGTTTTGACACACCCTCACCCTCACTATCCCCTACTCCTTATCCCTTATCCCCTGNCCCCCTAAAGCCTAANGCCTAACNCCTAACGCCTACTTTAACACAATTAACTTAAAAAAGAAATAATTAACGGGGGAGAATGGGGGGATTTGAGGTTAAATTGATACTTTTGCACCCGTGTTATTAGCGACAATCGCGCCACCGCGGTAGTGCGGCAATTGGCATTAGAGTTGCAGTAGCACAACGTAAACGCATTAAAACACATAAACAAGATAAAGTAAAGAATTATGAGCGAACAAGTTAACATCCGCGAACTGAATGACTTGATTGCAAGCAAAAGCAACTTTGTGAACATGATACGCCAGGGCATGGACCAAACGATTGTGGGCCAGAAGCACCTGGTGGACTCGTTGTTGATTGCCTTGCTGGCTAACGGCCACGTGCTGCTCGAGGGCGTCCCCGGCNTGGCTAAGACNCTGGCCATCAAGACGCTGTCGTCGCTAATCGANGGCCACTTCAGCCGCATCCAGTTCACGCCCGACTTGCTGCCCGCCGATGTGATTGGTACGATGATTTACAGCATCCAGCGCGAGCAGTTTGAAGTCAAGAAAGGTCCCGTGTTTGCCAACTTTGTGCTGGCCGATGAGATTAACCGTGCTCCGGCGAAGGTGCAGAGCGCGCTTCTCGAGGCAATGCAGGAGCGCCAAGTGACCATCGGCGAGCAGACGTTTAAGCTCGACGACCCGTTCCTGGTGCTTGCCACGCAGAACCCCATCGAGCAAGAGGGCACCTATCCCCTGCCCGAGGCGCAAGTCGACCGTTTCTTGATGAAGGTGGTGATTGGCTACCCCAGCAAGAGCGAGGAGAGCCAAATCATCAAGATGAACATCAGCCCCGAGGCGCGCACCGTCAAGCCGCTGGTTACGCCAGCCGACATCGTGGACACGCGCAAGGTGGTGAGCCAAATTTATATCGACGAAAAGATTGAGAAATACATTGTCGACATCGTGTTTGCAACCCGTTTCCCGAGCGATTACGGGCTGAACGACCTGAAGAACATGATTGCCTTTGGCGCCTCGCCGCGTGCATCGATTAGCATGGCGCTGGCAGCNCGCGCCTTTGCGTTCCTCAAGGGTCGCGGCTACGTGATTCCCGAGGACGTGCGCAGCGTGTGTCACGACGTNATGCGTCACCGCATCGGGCTCAGCTACGAGGCCGAGGCCAACAACATCACNGCCGACGAGGTCATCAGTGAAATTCTCGACAAGATTGCAGTGCCCTAATCGCGGGCCATCGTCAAGGTAAACTCATGGATAGTAATGAATTGCTGCGCCGCGTGCGCAAAATCGAAATCAAGACCAAGGGTCTGTCGCAAAACATCTTTGCGGGCGAGTATCACTCNGCCTTCAAGGGACGCGGCATGACCTTCAGCGAGGTGCGCGAGTACCAGTANGGCGACGACGTGCGCGACATCGACTGGAACGTAACAGCGCGTTACAAGCGGCCTTACGTNAAGGTGTACGAGGAGGAGCGCGAGTTGACGGTGATGTTACTGGTCGACGTGTCGGGCAGCAAGGACTTTGGCGCCGTGGGCGTTGCTAAGCGCGAGATGATGGCCGAGGTCGCTGCCACGCTGGCTTTTTCGGCCATCGAGAACAACGACAAGGTGGGCGTCATCTTCTTCAGCGACAAAATCGAGAAATTCATCCCGCCCAAGAAGGGCCGCAAGCACATCTTGCTGGTAATCCGCGAGTTGCTCGACTTCAAGCCCACCAACACCGGCACCGACATCGACCACGCCCTGCAATACATGACCAGCGCGCTGAAGAAGCGGTGCACCACCTTTGTGGTGAGCGACTTCATCGACACCCACGACTACTACCAGTCGCTGTCGATTGCCAACCACAAGCACGACGTGATGGCCATCCAGGTGTACGACAAGCGCGAGGCGCAGCTGCCCAAGATGGGGCTGGTGCGCATGCGCGACGCCGAGCGCGGCACCACNCAGTGGGTCAACACCAGCAGCAAGCGCGTGCGTCAAGCTTACCAGAAGTGGTGGTACGACCGCCAGCAAGAAATCAACGCCACCGTGCAACGTTGCAACGTCGACATGACCAGCGTTGCCACCGACGAGGACTACGTCAAGGCGTTGATGGCGCTGTTCAAGAAACGCGCGGTGCATTAATGCGCGCTGCCCCACTCCACCACCCACGACACATTATTAATAATGTAAGAACAACAGATGCAAAAGTTGATACATATCGCAACCCTGCAGTGGCGCGTGACNGCGATGCTGGCATGCTTGCTGGCATGGCTGCCGAGCGTGGCGCAGGGACCGCGCATCACGGCGCACATCGACAGTGCCTCGCTNCTGATGGGCAAGACCACCACCATGCGGCTGGTCATCGAGGACGATGCCAATCGCGGCGGCTTCCTGCCCATCGACCGCATCGACACACTCACGTCGCTGGTCGAGATTGCTGGTCGTCCGGCAGGCGACACAGCGCAGCTGGGTAATGGCCGCGTGCGCATCACCCGCGACGTGGTGCTGCAAGCGTTCGACTCGGGGACCTACGTCCTGCCGCCCGTGGCCTACGTCACCGGTGGCGACACGGCTTACAGCAACGTNGTCACCCTCAAGGTCGTCCCCGTCAACGTCGACAGCCTGAAAGACGTNCACGACTATAAACCCATCGAGGAAGTGCCCTTCCGACTGGGCGACCTGCTGCCCTCGTTCATCACCGACTACTGGTGGGCGTGGCTGCTGGGCCTGGCACTGATAGGCGCAGGGCTGTACTACTACCTGCACTGGTATCGCCACGGCCGCAAGAACCCGCTGCGCACGCTCAAGCGCCGCCTGCCGCCCTACGAGGAGGCGATGATGAACCTGCAAGCGCTGCACNANCANCAACTGTGGCAAAACGGCCAGGAGAAAGAGTACTACACGGGCTTGACCGACATCTTGCGNGTGTACATCGACCGCCGCTTTGGCATCAACGCCGTGGAGATGACCTCGACGCAAATCATCGACACGCTCAAGAAGCGCGACGAAACCCGCGCGGTGAACGAGCAACTCGAGATGATTCTCGAGGTCGCCGACTTCGTGAAGTTTGCCAACCAGCGACCGCTCGCCGACGACAACGAACGCAGTTACCNGCGTGCCGTGAACTTTGTGGAAGCCACCCGCCCCATCGAGACGCCCGATGGCACCCCTGGTGCACCCACGACGCCGGCAGCACCGGCAGCTCCCGCNACGCCTGTAACACCCGCGGCTCCNGCNACGCCTNTAACNCCCGCGGCTCCTGCCTACGCCGGCTTCCAAGGACTCTGACTATATGCCGACCGNGGCAAAGCCTGCAACCCCGCCGGCTGCGCCATCGTCGAGCCACTCTGTTCCACCCCCATTTAACAAACCGACCGAGGAGGGTCGTTCATGATGACACTGGCTCATCCTCATCTGCTATGGTTGCTGCTGTTGCTCGTGCCGCTGGCTGTGTGGTACGTGCTGCGCGGGCGTCACGACAGCGCTCCCACGATATCGATGTCGACCACGCGTCAGTTCGACGGCATGGCGACGAGTTGGAAAGTGTGGCTGCAGCACTTGGTGTTTGCCGCCAAGCTGGGTGCGCTGGCGTGCCTGATTGTGATTCTGTGCCGCCCGCAGCGCAGCGACAGTTGGTCGTCGAGCGACGTCGAGGGCACCGACATTGTGCTCGCCCTTGACGTGTCGACCAGTATGCTGGCGCGCGACTTTTCGCCCAACCGCTTCGAGGCTGCCAAGGACGTGGCTGTGAAGTTTGTGAGCGGTCGCGAGCACGACAACATCGGGCTGGTGCTGTTTGCTGGCGAGAGTTTCACGCAGGTGCCCATGACGATGAACACCGCCGCGCTGATGAATGCGCTCAAGCAAACCGAGATTGGCGCCCTGGAAGACGGCACCGCCATTGGCGACGGCATCGCCANTGCCATCAACCGCATCCGCGANGGCAANGCCAAGAGCAAGAGCATCATCCTGCTCACCGATGGCTCTAACAACACCGGCGTGGTGTCGCCCTCGACGGCTGCCGAGATTGCTAAAAAGCTGGGTATCAAGATTTACACCATCGGCATCGGGCGCAANGGCACGGCACCTTTCCCCGTNGCCATCGACTATGCTGGCAACTATCAGTATCAAAACATGCCGGTGGTCATCGACGAGGCCACGCTGCGGCAGGTCGCTCGCTCGACGGGTGGCAAGTACTTCCGCGCCACGGGTAACAGCGTGCTGCGCGAGGTGTTTGCCGAAATCGACAAACTCGAGAAGACCCACCTCGATGTGCAGCGTTACACCCACACCGAGGACCACTACGAGCCCTGGGCGCTGGCACTGCTGGCGCTGGTGCTGCTCGTCNTCGTGTGTGAATACACNGTGCTGCGCCACACGCCGTGACGCCCCNCGCAATCGTTTTTTAACNGGAGACACTACCCCATTCATTGCAACAAATGTTTAGTTTTGCACATCCACAATATTTATACCTGCTACTGCTGCTTCCCGCGCTGCTGTGCCTGATGCTGTGGTCGCGCAAGGTGCGCAAGCGCCGGCTCGAGGAGTTTGGNCACAGCGAGGTCATCGAGCCGCTCATGCCCGACGTGTCACGNTACAAGCCCTACGTGCGCATGGGCCTCGAGTTGCTACTGCTGGCGCTGGTGATTATCATCCTNGCCCGTCCGCGTGCGGGCGCNGGNAAAGCCACGGCTAAGTTGCACGGCATCGAGGTGATGGTCGCCGTCGACGTGTCAAACTCGATGCGCGCCTCGTCGACCGACGAGCAGCACGACGTGAGCCGCCTGCAACGCGCCAAGTTGATTCTCGAGAANCTGATTGGCACGTTCGACAACGACAAGATGGGCCTGGTCGTGTTTGCCGGCAATGCCTACATGCAGATGCCGCTCACGGGCGANGCCGCCTCGGCCAAGCTGTTTCTCAACAACATCAACACCAGCATGGCACCCACGCAGGGTACCGCCATCGGTGCCGCCATCAACCTGTGCCGCGACGCGCTGAGCGACAANAAACGCACGCAGAAAGCCATCATCGTCATCACCGATGGCGAGAACTTCGAGGACGATGCCACCGCGGCGGCTCGTGATGCTGCCAAGGCGGGCATCCAGGTGAGCGTGATGGGCGTGGGCACCGAGCACGGCGCTCCCATCCCTCTCGAGACGGGCGGCTACCTCACCGACAANAANGGGCAGCCCGTGACCACCTACCTCAACGTCAAGCAAGCGCAAGAGATAGCGCAGGCGGGCAAGGGCGTCTATGTCGACGGTAACGCCAGCGACGCCGTCGAGACCCTGCACGAGACCCTCGACAAGCTGTCGCGCAGCGACCTCGCCACCATCACCTACACGCAACACGACGAGCAGTTCCCCGTGTTTGCATGGCTCGCNCTCATCACGCTTGTGGCACTCATTTTGCTCCTCGAGCGCACGAGTCCATGGCTCGAGAACTACAATTTCTTCACCAACGATAAAAAGGAATCATGAAGGCATTGTCACATCTCATCTACTGCGGTTTAGCCCTCGCCCTGGTGGCGGGCGGCANCGCGTGCTCGCGCGATAACAGCAACACGACCACCGCGCCCATGAACAAGCAGGAGCGCAAGCACCTGCGCGCGGGCAACAAGGAATATCACGCGCAGCACTTTGCCGACGCCGAGGTCGAGTACCGCAAGGCNCTCACCGCTAACCCCACGTCGGGGCCCGCAGTCTTTAACCTGGGTAGCGCCCTCATCCGGCAGGGCAACGTCGCCAGTCAGGACCAGAACGACCCCAGCCAGCAAGCCGAGGCGGCACTGATGCAACTGTGCAAGCAGAGCAACGACCGCCGNCTGCTCAACAAGGCGTGGTACGACCTGGGCAACCTGGCTTACCACCGNCAGCAATACGACCAAGCCATCGAGCGCTACAAGAACGCGCTGCGGTGCGACCCGCTCGACGACGAGGCGCGCGACAACCTGCGTCTGGCACAGNTCAAGAAGCAAGACCAGGACCAAAACAAGGACAACAAGGACCAAAATAAGGACCAGAACAAAGATAATCAGGACCAAAATCAAGACCAAAATCAAGATAAGCAGGACCAGAATCAAGACCAGAATCAGGACCAGCAAAATCAAGATAAACAGAATCAGGACCAACAGAATCANGANAAGCAGAACCAAGACCAGCAACAAGACCAGGGTCAGCAGGACCAAGGTCAGCAGGACAAGCAGCAACAACAGAAGGGCGGCATGAGCCAGCAAAACGCCGAGCAAATCTTGAAAACGATGCAAAATCAAGAGAATGCAACGCAGCAGAAGCTCAACGCCGTGCGTGCCCGCCAGCAACAACGCGAGCGCAACCGCACCAGCAACAAGTGGTAACGACTGCACCCCGCACATCTGCCCCACTCCATTATTCCGCGATTCTCAACGACAACGACACTCCACGACTCGAGCAATCATGCATAACATCATCAACCGCTTTCTACTCATCAACCTCGCCCTGCTGACGGCACTCGCCTCGCAGGCCGCGGTGTCGTTCACCGTGCACGCGCCCAGCCAGGTGACGCAGGGCAACAAGTTCACTGTGACCTACGTCCTGCGCAACGCCGAGGGAAGCAACCTCGACATCCCCGACATCGACGGAGCGCAGAAAATCTACGGACCCGCGCTGTCGACGTCCTACAGCTCGTCGTGGGTCAACGGCAAGAGTTCGAGTAGCACCTCGCAAGAGTACCAGATGATTTACAAGGCCATCAAGCCGGGACGCTACCACGTGGGTGCCGCCAGCATCACCGCCGATGGCAAGCGCTACAGCACGCAGCCGTTTACCATCCAAGTGGTCGATAACCCCAACGGCAACAGCTCGAGCAACGGCCCNTCGGCTTACTCGCAGCAGCCGCANCAGCAAGGCGGCGGCGTGCGCTACAACGACCCCACCACGCAGAGTGCCGACAAGGCGGTCACNGGCCGCGACGTGATGGTGCGCATCGAGATGTCGAGTCCGCGCGTCTATGANCAGCAAGCCGTGGTGTGCACCATCAAGCTCTACACCAAGTATCAAGTCACCCAGTTCATGCCCACGCTGCANCCGTCGTTCGACGGCTTCCTCATCGAGGAAATCCCCATGCAGCCNAGCCTCAACAANGTCGAGACCCTCAACGGGCAGGAATACATGGTGGCCATCCTCAAGAAATGCATCCTCTACCCGCAGAAGGCGGGAACGCTCACCATCACCAGTGGAAACTACGACGTCAACGTGGTGCAATATGAGAACTACCGCAGTCTCTTCGGCACGCTCTCGCAACCCGTNGAGCGCAAAATCCAGGTGAAATCTAACTCGGCGAGCGTCAACATCCTGCCGCTGCCCGAGCCGCAACCGGCATCGTTCACGGGNGCNGTGGGTCGCTTCAACGTGCGCACCGACCTNGTGCCCCAGCAGCTNAAGAGCTACGCCGCCGCGACCTATAGCTACATCATCCAAGGNACGGGTAACATCAAGTATATCAAGGCGCCCGAGGTGAAATTCCCCGAGCAATTTGACGTCTACGACCCCAAAACCACCGTCACCGCTAACCCCAACGGTGACAACACGAGCGGCACGGTGAAAATCGACTACACCTTCATCCCGCAATATGCCGGCTCGTTCGACCTGCCCGAGAGCGAATTTACCTACTTCGACCCCGAGACGGGAAAATATGAGAGCATCACGCTGCCCGCACGGCACCTCGAGGTGGCTAAGGGACAAGGCAGCCCGTCGAACCACTATCGCCTGAAAAACATGGACATCCGCGGCGCACAGGCGGGCTCGACAGCCTCGCAACTGGCGCAGGGCTTCATGGTCGACAAGGCGGGTTATTGGGCTGGATACATCCTCCCGCTGCTCGCGCTCGTGGGCTTGCTCATCTACAACCGCAAGCGACTGCGCGAACGCGCCGACCTCACGCGCATGCGTGCCCGCGGCGCCAGCAAGGTGGCACAAAAGCGCCTGAAAGCGGCTCGCGCGGCACAATCGCGCGGCAACCGCACGGCGTTCTACAACGAAATGCTCAGCGCCCTGTGGGGCTACTTGAGCGACAAACTCAANATCCCAGGCTCGGAGTTGAGCCGCGACAANGTGCANGCGCANCTGGCGGAGCATGGCGTCGACGACNCGCTGCAGCAAGCCACCATCGCCCTCATCGACGAGTGCGAGTTTGCACAGTATGCGCCCGAACTGGCCAACAACGACCTCGGTGCGACCCTCGACCGAGCCTCGCAACTCATCGACAACCTCGAGAAAGTGAAACTTAACAAGTAACGACCACATGAAACACTTGATTTTCACCATCATATCGCTCNTCGTCGCNTCCACCACAGCCATCGCCGCCGAGGCNACACTCGACAAGGCCAACGAGGCCTACAANCGCGAACTCTACAACCAAGCGCTCCAGCTCTACAGCGAAATCGANCGCACGCAAGGGCCCTCGTCGGTGGTTTGCTACAACATGGGCAACACCTACTACCGCCTCAAGGACACCGGCCGCGCCATCCTCTACTACGAACGCGCCCTGCTGCTCGACCCGAGCAACAGCGATGCCCGCTACAACCTGGAATTTGTGCGCGAAAAGTCGCAAATCAACGAAACCAGCGGCCAGTCGTTCTTNACCCAGTGGACCGAAGGCGTCATCAGCCACCTCTCGAGCAACACCTGGGCCACACTCGCNCTGGTGAGCTTCATCCTCACCCTCGNNGCCATCGCCCTCTACCTGCTCGCCAGCAACGTTGTGATGCGTAAAATCGGCTTCTTCGGCGGCGCCCTCCTCGCCATCTTCACCCTCGTGGCAGTCGCCAGCGCCTGGCACATGCGCAGCAAGAGCGTCAACCGCAACCGCGCCATCGTCACCGCCCAACAAGTCACCCTGAGCACNGCCCCCCGCGAGCCCCGCAACAAATCCGAGCAAGCCTTCACCCTCACCACCGGCCACCTCGTCACCATCCACGACAGCATCNNCTCCACCCCCACCGACACCCTCACCCCCACCAAAACCCCCACCATCTGGTACGACGTCGAAACCACCACCGGCCAGCGCGCCTGGCTCCCCTCCCCCACCATCACCCGCATCTAGAGCTACCAGNGTCGAGAGTCGAGAGTTGAGCTAAAGCGNNTNCNNCGCTGTAGGTTTTGCACGCAGACCAGCGCANACCAGCGCGGACCTTATATTAAAACGATTCATTCTTTGCTTGATATTTTTTTGCAGATTTTTCATCAAAAAGATATCAATATCAATTTTATTTTGTAATTTTGGCGAAGATAAAATTTTATGGCAAGTTGGAGTCACAAAGAAATTATTGTTGATGGCAAGCGTATTAATGCGCAAGCCCCAGTAATTGTGTCTGCTAGCAGAAGTACTGACATACCAGCTTTCTATGCCGATTGGTTTTTCTATCGTCTAAGTTTAGGATATTCAGCATGGATAAATCCTTTTAATGGGGTAAAATCGTATGTATCATACGATAACACTCGTTTTATTGTGTTTTGGTCAAAGAACCCAAAACCCTTATTAAACTACCTCCCCGCGTTAAAAGAAAAAGGGATACGCTGCTATATACAATACACTCTCAACGACTATACAAAAGAAAATCTCGAAAAAGTTCCACCGCTAGAAAATAGAATAGAGACTTTCAAACTGCTTGTCGAGCAACTCGGCTTGGGTTCTGTTGTATGGCGTTTTGATCCACTGATTCTTACCGATGACATATCTATCAATGATTTACTGCAGAAAATTATAAACATCGGTGACCAGCTAAAAGGCTTTACCGAGAAGTTGGTTTTCAGTTATGCAGACATCGCTATTTACAAAAAGGTGAAAGCGAACCTCGAGAATAGCGGAATTCCCTATCACGAATGGACCGAATCTGAAATGAATGAATTTGCCCAAAAACTTTCAGCGGTCAACAAACAAAGAGGATGGAACTACCTGTTAGCAACATGTGGCGAAAAAATTGACATCGCTCAATATGGCATCTCACATAATCGTTGCATAGATGCTGATTTAATCACGCGACTTGCATACGATGACCAAGAACTGATGGACTTTATGAAAGTAAAGATTAAGGATATCCCTCCACCATCATTATTTGACGATGGAAAATCATTGATACCCGAAGGCGCTATTGTCTTACCTAACAATAAATACTTCATCAGCGTTCACAAAAAAGACCCTGGGCAACGAGCCCTGTGCGGCTGTATGGCTGCAAAAGATATTGGCGAATACAATACTTGTCCTCACCTATGCGAATATTGTTATGCCAACGCAACAAAAAAACTCGCATTGGAAAATTGGATGAGACATCAAAACAATAAACTTTCAGAAACAATAACAGGAAAATAAAATGTCAAGGTACTATTTTAACCTACCACCGATTACTGATTTAACTATTTCACAGCAGGCTGCGCTCAATGAGATAGGTCCAATTGCCATCAATGGTGGACCCGGCACAGGAAAGTCGGTCGTAGCATTGTGGAGGCATATTAACAACCACAGAAACTCGCAGAAAAGTCTTCTGCTCACATATACGACAACGCTAGCTTATTATCTTAGAGCTTGCGGTGCCAATTATAGCCCATCTGCAGCAGAAAACACATCTTCCGCTTTAAGAGCACGCCACAATAGTCTTATCTATAGAAATTTTGATGAACTCATCATTGACGAGGGTCAAGATTTAGGAGCAGATTATTATAACGATATAAATATAAATACTCAGGTGTCTTATGGTGCAGACGATTCACAAATTCTATATCCAGATAAATGCTCAACAGAAGAGAATTTAAGGGAGCGCTATCCAAAAAACACTGGGTATACGTTAGACAAGAATTTCAGGAATACATACTATATTATGAAATTTGCAAAAGAGTGTTTTCTTGAAGCTATAATACCCCAAAAATTGTTAGACGATCTCTATAAGAGAAATCGCGGAGAGAAACCTGTTTTTCTTGTCGCAGGGCCAAACAAATATGATGAAGAAGCAAGGAGATATGTTTCGAGTAGAAAACAAAATAGTGCTATCGTAGACATTATCAATGGCATAAGAAATGACACATCTAACATCGCCATTCTTGTTCCATTCAAGAATACAGTAGATGAGTTTAAGGATATTTTACAGAACAATGGTATTAATGATTTCTCATATTACCATAGTGATGGTGATGAAAGGGGATATGGAAATACAGGTTGTTCAGATTTACAAAATCTGCATATAACTACATTCAAGTCTAGCAAAGGTTTGGAATTTGACACTGTTATCATTCCCAACTTTAGAAATTATATAAATCTGGCAAAACGTAACAACTCAAACTTTGCACCCGCACCCAGCTTTAACTTATCGTGGAAAGATCTATATGTTGCTTGTACACGAGCAAAGTCAAACTTATATCTAATCTCAGACCTCATGATGTCAGACTTGAGTAGCGTTGTTGATTTAAGTATTTTATAATACTAAACAGAATCATTCATTATGAACTATTTTAGTTACTTTCTCCCTATCAGCCGCACAACTTTGGCCCACTACTTTGGTTGCGCATTGATAAAGCCCAGTAAATATTTTGACAATAAGCCATCAGACGATTTGCAAGATATTTATGACAATTTCTTGTTACTTACAAAGAACATTGACTCTTCTAAATCAGATTGTTGCTTAGAAATCATCCTAACTGATAACGAATGCAACGATTTAATTCCTATTTATAATAAAGAATGGTTTCTATTTGAAAAAGCCTTACCTATCAGCCGGATAAAGAAAATTCATTTCACCAATAAAGACGAAATGAATAATACTATCACAAACATCGATATGAGCACGGCTTATATCCCCAAAAATTTGATAGATGATAAACGTCCACAAAGCGATGATAATCCAATAGTCGAATTTCAAAAACCAGAGGATTGTAAAGGATTAGATTTAACAAAACAGATTTCTCAGTATGATAGATACCTTGGTGGTCTTGCATTATTAAAGATTCCAAGGGAAGGCTCTATGAACTTCTCTTATAGTTATATTCCCACAATATCTCAATTTAACAAGGTCATCGCTCGCGATCTTCAAAATCAAAATGTAATAGAACCTAAAGCAAAAAATACATGGTTAACAAGTCGTGAAGGTGAAGAACTTAGACGCGATCTTGAGCTAGTCATTGAACAAGAGAATGTTGAAGAGAAGGCACATAAAGATAATATCAATTTAACAAAAAACCTAACTACTAGAATATATGATTTTTCTAAGTTAAAAGATTCTAAAGCCACAAGAACATATATTTATGCCCTACTCAACACTTACGCAGTCGGTGAGGAGTCAAGAAGATATAAAATTGACACTTTAATCGTAAATAAATTTGACGATGATAATATCAACAAAGGTAAAAAAGAAGATGTAGCCTTGTGCTATGGATATAATCGTGGTTATAAGGTATTTACAAAATCTTATAAAGTTAACGACAAAGAAGAATCGGTAAAATTCAAGCTAAATAGCCAATTAGATTACTATATTATTGAAAGTGTATATCAATACGCCTTCAATAATATTGTAGCTGAGCAATTTGACTATATAGATGATTGGTGTCCAAAATTAGAGACTAAACCAACAAAAAGCAATGAATATCGAATTCTTGACACGATAGTAATTGCTCATGAAGAAATTCCTAAAAAAAAAGAAATTTCTTTGGACGATTTTTGGCAAACTTTTTACGGTGGTTTGGCAACTCCTCTCAAAAATCTCTTTGAGCAAACATTAAAGTCTTTTCAAGAAAAGATTACTGAAGTGTTTGAGAATCAAATTGCAGAACTCAAGACGAGAATTGAGCAATTGGAACGTGAAAATCAGTCTTTAAAGATTGAGAAAGGAACAAGTCAATCTCAATTGTCTATAAGCCGAATTCCTGCGAACGAGAATACATCTAATGTTTCATATAAAGCCAAAGAACTGGAAAAACTAAAAAATCCAGAACTTAATGATATGCTCAAGAAGAAAGGGCTCAACCCAAACGACTACCCTAGGAAAATGCAAAAAATTGAAGCATTGGCATCATCTGAAATGGCGGCTAACGGTAGCAATCTATTTTGAAGAACAAGCATGAATTTTGAACAACTAAGCAATGCAGCTTCAAGCGTAAGTTCTCTTTCAGATTTCATTGTTTCGCACATATCTGAAATACATGAACTCTCTCGTGCTAGCTATCAAGAGATTGAATCCCACAATGATAGCTTGGAAAGATTCATACTCTTCAAAAGCCCTATTTTGCGGCAGTTAGATTATCGCAATAAAGACATCCGTGTTTTTGTATTGCTCTTGCTTGATTTATGCGAACGCCTTGATTTAGAAGGGGCTGCTAAGCAATTGAGTAATATAATTGAAACGCACGAAATCCCTTTAAACAGCAGGCAAGTAGCTGGTTTAATTTCAATTCTTAACCGCACTGACGCGACTTCTTACATTAAGAACTTACCCCAAATTTGCGCTCTATTACAACGCGCAATAAATGAAGAAGATGACAATGACACTCAAGCATTAATAACTTTCTTAACATTCTATGCTAATAGCGTTGATATCTTACACCTCGAGAAACTACATGAGTTACAAAACGATATTCTATCTTTAAGAACCAAGTACGACTTTCTCAATAAGCATGCCGATATTATAGAAGCCCCTATTAATGATACCTCTGCGGCATACGAATTAATACATAACCGCATAGATACATTACAAAATGATAGACCTAAACCTATAATAACAGCCACAACAAGTGATTTTTTAATCGAGCAAGATACGACATATTCTAACTGGCTTCAATCTCAAAAGTGTTCTTTTGACTTGATAAGACAATATGCAGTAACCAATGCAACTCAGCAACAATTATTAGGAAGAGGAGTAGATATCATTCAAGATGAGCAATTGCTATACAACTATCTAAGAAGCTATGGCCCAATGCATAAAGCGAAAATTGAATCTGCTTTTCAATTAAATTTTCCTCAATCGTTCGAATCTAAAGTCGATATCATTGATTGGGGATGCGGACAGGGCGTAGCATCCATGCTTTTTATCGAAAAATATGGTGCTGAAAGCATCAACTCGATAACCCTTATTGAACCTTCAGTATTAGCCATAAAAAGAGCTGCACTGCATTGCCACCAAATGTGCCCAAATGCCAATATAATTACAATCAATAAATTACTTGATGATTTAGATAGAAACGACTTCAAACATCTATATAACAATATCACAATTCATCTATTCTCAAACATACTTGATATTCAAGATTATTCCGTAGGCAGACTTCTCAACTTGATGGATAGCATCAAAGTTGAGAAAGAGTATTACGTTTGCGTTAGCCCCTATATTGATGAAATCAGATCTAATAGAATAGAACACTTCATCAATCACTTTACCTCATCGCCCAACTTTTTAGTCTACCACGATACAATCAACACCAAAACAAATGAATTTTGGGAATGTAACAATACGTTTAGGACAAAACGTAATTGTCACGGTGAATTCCGTAATTGTAACGGCTCTTTTGAACCATGCTGGAATAGATGGACAAGGATCCTAAAAGTTTTTAAAGCTTAATAGTCCATAGAACATTAATTATTAAAAGGTCTGCGGAGTCTGCGCTGGTCTGCGTGCAAAACCTACAGCGCGGAACGCGCTTGCTCTCCACTCTTCACTCTTCACTCTCCACTCTGATCGAGGGTGGGGAGTTTAAATTGGACGGGGAGGGTGTACCAGACGGGGACGGGGTGGCCGGATTGGCGGCCGGGGTTGAATGGGGGGAGGGTTTTGATGACGCGGATGGCTTCGGTGTCGAGGGAGGGGGAGATGGAACGGACGACTTTGACGTCGCCAACGGTGCCGTCAGGGGTGACGACGAATTGAAGGATGACGCGGCCTTGGATGTTGGCGGCAGCGGCGTCGGCGGGGTACTCGATGTTTTCGGCAATGTGTTTCATGAGGGCGGCATCACCACCGGGGAAGGTGGGCATCTGCTCGACGCTACGGTAGACGTCGGGGTGTGTGTTGGTGTTGGTGTTTGTGGAGGGGGATGCATCTGCGTCTCGTTGGCCATAAGCGACTTCTTGGGATGGAGTGTCGGTGGGGAGTTTAAATTGGATGGGGAGGGTGTACCAGACGGGGACGGGGTGGCCGCCTTGACGGCCGGGGTTGAATGGGGGGAGGGTTTTGACGACGCGGACGGCTTCGGCATCGAGGGAGGGGTCGACGGAGCGGACGACTTTGACGTCGCCAACGGTGCCGTCAGGGGTGACGACGAATTGCAGGACGACGCGGCCTTGGATGTTGGCAGCGGCGGCTTCGACGGGGTACTCGATGTTTTCGGAGAGATGTTTCATGAGGGCGGCATCACCACCGGGGAAGGTGGGCATCTGTTCGACGGAGCGGAATACTTCGGTTTTTTCTGGTTTCAGTTGGGCGGTGGCTACTCCAGCGAGTGCCATGCACGCTATCATTGCAATCACAAGTCGTTTCATATCGGTTTCTCAGTTTGTTTTTTAGGTAACACCACAAAGTTACACACAATTTCCCAATCCCGCAACAATTTTCCT
>Ga0065709_1029458_pt1 | contig 20984 bp, 13 predicted proteins | sample Hoacrofraction14_2_FD_59096 | JGI IMG/M metagenome (GOLD analysis project Ga0065709, IMG submission 59096) | Hoatzin crop microbial communities from Cojedes, Venezuela, sample from fiber fraction 14 v1 | ecosystem: Host-associated > Birds > Digestive system > Esophagus > Crop | place: Venezuela...
TGCATCAGGGTTTCCCCCATTGTGCAATATTCCCCACTGCTGCCTCCCGTAGGAGTCTGGGCCGTGTCTCAGTCCCAATGTGGCCGTCCATCCTCTCAGACCGGCTACTGATCGTCGCCTTGGTGGGCCGTTACCTCACCAACTAGCTAATCAGACGCGGGCCCATCTTATACCAATAAATCTTTTCTCACCGAAAGATGCCTTCCTGTAAGCTTATGCGGTATTAGCGTAAATTTCTCTACGTTATCCCCCGGTATAGGGTAGGTTACCCACGTGTTACTCACCCGTCCGCCGCTAAACTTAAGTTCATTTGACCGAAGTCTCAATCCCTAAAGTTCCGCTCGACTTGCATGTGTTAAGCGTGCCGCCAGCGTTCATCCTGAGCCAGGATCAAACTCTTGAATTTGATTTTTCCTCATTACTTGGTTTGGAATTGTCGGTTCCTAAGTTTCCTTAGTCTTACCTTTTCCTTTTTCATCTCTTTCCCCCCTCCGCTCCATTCGAAGCTTCAAGGTTCAAGGATGCTCAGATGTTACACTGTTCGATTTTCAAAGTTCAATCTGTCCCCTCGTCATCGGCGCCCGCTCTTGCGTTGCAGCTGTTTCTTGGTGACAGCTTGCTTATAATATCACTGTGGATATCCAAAGTCAAGCACAAATTTCAAAAATTTTTGGATTTTTTTCGAGAACCGCCGGAAACCGCTTAAATAAAGGGTTTTCAGAGGTCCAACTTTTCTCGGGCAATCTCCAGCGCCCGTTCGGTTAGGGTCTCTCTCGGGTAAACCGGCAGGAAAACCGCGTCCTCTTCCCGCCGCATCCACGTCATCTGCCGCTTGGCAAAATGCCGCGTACTCTTCTTGAGAAGCTCCACCGCCTCTTCCGGCGACGTTTCTCCCTGAAGGCACGGCACCAGCTCCTTGTATCCCAGGCCCTTCATCGAAACAAGGTCGGACGTATAGCCCTGAGCCATGAGGGCCTTTACTTCCTCGACCAGCCCCTTCTCCAGCATGAGGTCTACTCTCCGGTTGATTCGCTCGTACAGTTCCTCCCTCGGCATGTCGAGGACGAGAAAAGCCAGTCGGTACGGCGACTCCTTGGCCTTAAGGCGCTCGTTCAGCTGACTGATCGGTTCCTCATTCAACTTGGCATATTCAATCGCCCTGATGACGCGTTTTCGATTGTTGGGATGAATCTTCAGCGCACTCTCCGGGTCCAAGGCCTTGAGCTGCTCGAAAAGTTCTTCAGTGGGCAGCGCCTCGAGTTCAGCGCGCAGGCCGTTATTCTCCGGCTCCTCCTCGAACTCGGCATCATAAGCCAAGGCGTGGATGTAGAACCCCGTCCCACCTACAATCATGGGCAGGTGGCCGCGGCCCGCGATTTCCGTAATCTTCTCCTTCGCCAGCTGTTGGAACTTCATGACGTTCCACTCCTCGTCGGGGTCAATGATGTCAATCAGGTGATGCGGCACGCCTTCGGTCTCCTCCGGGCGCACCTTCGCCGTGCCGACATCCATCCCACGGTAGACCTGCATGGAATCCGCGGAGATGATTTCCCCGTCGAGGGCCTGAGCGAGCTCGACGGACAGCGCCGTCTTGCCCGACGCCGTCGGCCCGGCCAGGATGAGCAGCGGCTGCTTTTTGGTTTCTTCTATACTCATACGCGTTTAAACCGTTTTTCCAGTTCGTACTTCGTCACCGAGATGATGGTCGGGCGGCCGTGCGGGCAGTTGTACGGATTCTCCGAGGCAAACAGCTGGTCCAGAAGGCTCCTCGCTTCCTCAAAGCTCAGCGCATCGTTGCCCTTGACCGCAGCCTTGCAGCTCATCATCGCGATTTTGTCAATCAAAAGGTCCCGGGCGGTGTCCACCTGACCCTCGAACAGCATGTCCAGCATGTTCGTCAGGTCCTCGGCTGCCAGCGGTTTACCGAAAAGGAACGGCACGCCGCGGACAATCACCGCATCCTCGCCGAAGGCCTCGACTTCATAGCCCAGGTGTTTGAGAATGGGCTGATACTCATCGAGCCGGGCAACCGAATTCGGATTCACCGTCAGGACGATCCCCTCCATCAGCACCTGAGTGCTCATCTTCCCCTCGCGGAGCAGGCGGCGGTACTGATCGTAGTAGACGCGCTCGTGCGCCGCATGCTGGTCCACCAGATAGAAAACATCCGCCTCCTCGGCAATCCAGTAGGTCTTAAAGATCTGCCCGACGAGGCGCAGGTTTTTCGGACGCACGTTCTCCGCTTCGGCGATGGGCTGAGCCTCCTCGAGCGAGATTGCCTCGGCCTTCAGGCCCTGCCAGTCGCTGGTTTCAAAGGCCTCTTGATGGACCGCGCCCTGCGGGGTCACGGCCCCCTGTGCGGGCACTCCAAAAGAATATCCATTATAGGTATCCGGCGCTTCGCGAAGTTCCAGCGGATTTTCAGAGCGCAGCTTGCCCTTCCACTCCGACTCGGCGGACGTCGTTTTTACGGCGCCGACCGGACGGCGGAAAGGTGCCTCCGTTCCGTGTGACGTGGCAAATGTATTCTGTTTTTGAGCGGGCAGAACGTAGGGGGATTTTTCTTCATCGGAAGCTGTGTTGCTCGCCGTGCGGGCTGACGGCTGATTCGCAGCCGGCTGTCCCGTAGTCTGCTGCCCCGAAGCCGGTTGGCTCGAAGCCTGCTGCGCCGGCCGTTGCTGATAAAAGTCTCCGGCGCGGCTAATCAGATCCTGCTGACGCAGGGCGTCGTTGACGACCTGATAGAGGCCGAAACGGGTTCGGTCCTCTTCCGTAAAGCGGATTTCCATCTTGGTCGGGTGGACGTTGACGTCCAAAATGTCCGGATCAATCGAAAGCCGAAGAATCGACACCGGGAACGTCCCCGGCACGACAAAGTCCTTATAAGCCTCATCAAGACTTTTCTCCAGCACGGAGCTCTTGATGTAGCGGCCGTTGATAAAGAAATTCTCATAGCCGCGGGTGGCCTTCATGAGCTGAGGACGGCTCGTAAAGCCCTCCACCCGCATCTCATGATTCTCCGCCAGGGCAATCGTCCCTTCCACCGAAATCAGCTTATCCACGATATCGCGGCCATAGACCGCAAAGACAGCGGTTTTAAGGCTCCCTGAACCCGGCGTCAAAAGTGCCGGCTCCTTTTTCTGATTAAAATAGCGGATCGCCACCTCCGGGTGTGCGAGGGCCATCTTCTGCACCAGCTCGGTCACCGTCGCGCCCTCGGCCGTCGGCCGGCGGAGGAACTTCTTGCGCACAGGCGTGTTGTAAAAGAGATTCTCGACCTTGATGGTCGTGCCGACCGGGCAGGCGATTTCCTCATACAGCTTCTCCTCGCCGCCCTCAATCACGTAGCGGATACCTGTCATCTGGTCTTCGGTGCGGGTCACCATCTCGACGCGCGCAACGGCCGCAATCGAAGCGAGTGCCTCACCGCGAAAGCCCAGTGAGGTCGATGACAGCAGGTCCTCGACCTTACGGATTTTGCTCGTACTATGGCGCAGGAACGCCGTGCGGATCTCATCCGCCGGGATGCCGGATCCGTTATCGCTGATCCGCACCAGAGAGGTTCCGCCCTCCTTGATTTCGATGGTAATCTGCGTCGCGCCCGCGTCAATCGAGTTCTCCATGAGCTCTTTGACGATCGACGCCGGCCGCTCCACCACTTCGCCGGCTGCAATCTTGTTGACTGTGGCCTGGTCCAAAAGCTTGATTTTGTTCATGACGTTCTCTTTCTAATAGAAGAAATATTACGGCGTAAGCCATTTCTTGTGTTCAGTCCCCGTTTAACTCCCGGGACAAATCATCCATGAGCTGCAGCGCTTCGAGCGGCGTCAGGCGATTGATGTCGGTGTTTTTGATTTCATTCAGAACCATCGCCTCAACATCGGTCATGCCGCGGGTGACTCCGCCTGCTTTGGCAGTGTCTGCGCCGGCAGCGCCTGGACCTGCTGCGCCCGAGGCGGCGCCTGTGTTAACGGCTCCCGCGCCGGCCCCTTCCAGTCCGATCTGCAGGCTGTCGACCGAGGTCCGGGCCTTGAGTTCCGAGGCCTTTTTGACCACGTCGCGGCCCAAAAGCTCCGTCAGAATCTCGTGGGCGCGGGTGAGGACCCACTCCGGCAGCCCCGCCAGACGCGCGACCTCGATACCATAGCTCTGGTCGCCGCTGCCCGGCAGAATCTTATGAAGGAAAATCACGCCTCCGGCGGTTTCCTTGATGGTCACACAATAGTTTTTCACGCCCGCGAGCTGCCCTTCCAACTGGGTCAGTTCGTGATAATGCGTGGCAAAAAGCGTCTTCGCGCCGATGACCTTCGAGTCAGCGATATACTCCACCACTGCCCAGGCGATGGACAGTCCGTCAAAGGTCGACGTCCCTCGGCCGATTTCGTCCAGAATCAGCAGACTGTTTTTGGTCGCATGCCGCAGGATGTTCGAAACCTCGCTCATCTCGACCATGAAGGTCGACTGGCCGCGGGCCAGGTCATCCGAGGCGCCGACACGCGTGAAGATCCGGTCCGCAATCGAAAGCCGGGCGGACGCCGCGGGCACGAAGGACCCAATCTGGGCCATGAGCATGATAGCGGCGACCTGCCGCATGTACGTAGACTTACCGGCCATGTTCGGGCCGGTGATGATGGCAATCTTGTTATCCTCCGAACCGAGGATCGTATCATTTGCGATAAAGCTGCCCTCCGGGAGCATCCGCTCAACGACCGGATGGCGGCCTTCGTGGATTTCAATCGTCCCGCCGGGCGGCAGGATTTCCGGCTTGACGTAGCCATAGCGGTAGGCCGTGTCCGCCAAAGAACGAAGAGCATCCAGGTCAGCAATCGCATCGGCCGATTGCTGGATACGGGTCATTGCGTCAAAGACCTGCTTACGAATCTCGACAAACAGGTCGTACTCCAGCGACTCGGCCTTTTCCTTCGCGCCGAGCAGCGTATCTTCTATTTTCTTGAGCTCCTCCGTGATAAAGCGCTCGCCGTTCACGAGCGTCTGCTTGCGGATGTAGCGGTCAGGCACGAGTCCCAGCTGGCCCTTGCTGACCTCCAGATAGTAGCCGAAAACGTTGTTGTAGCCCACGCGGAGGTTCTTGATGCCGGTTGCTTCCTTTTCCTTCGCCTCGAGCGAGGCCAGCCACTGCTTGCCGTCCGTCGCCGCCGCGCGGTAGGTGTCCACCTGCTCGTTGTAGCCCTCCTTGATGATTCCGCCTTCGCGGATCACAATCGGCGGCTCCTCGGCAATGGATTTCTCCAGTAGCTCGCAGATGTCCTCCAGCGTGTCGAGCTCGCCTTCGAGTCGGCGGAAGGCTGTCCCCTCGAGATCCTTCAGGACCAGCCGAATTGCGGGCAGAGCCTGCAGCGACTGTTTTAAAGAAAGCATGTCACGTGCGTTCGCCGAGCCATAGCTGATTCGGCCCATCAGGCGCTCCATATCGTAGATGCCGCTCAAGAGCTCCTTGAGCTCGGCACTGATCATCGGGTCATTTACGAAGCACTCTACCGCGTCCAGTCGCTCGTTGATCGCATCCACGTCGACCAGCGGCTGCTCGAGCCACTTGCGAAGGCGCCGTCCGCCCATCGCAGTCTGCGTGTGATCAAGCACCCACAAAAGACTCCCCTTGTAGCTCTTATCGCGCAGGGTCTCCGTAATTTCAAGATTCCGACGCGTCGAAGCGTCCAGGATCATATATTCCGAAAGCGAATAGGTTTTGACGTGATTGATGTGGGACAGGGGGCGCTTCTGCGTCTCGGCGAGGTAGTCCAGGAGCGCGCCGGCGGCGCTGACGCCGATTTCCATTCCCTCGAGGCCCAGCCCCTCCAGTGTGAGCACGCCAAATTGGCGCAGTATGGTTTCCTTGCTGCGCAGGTACTGATAATGCACCGCGTCATACGCGTTGATGTACAGACCGAAGCGCTCCTCCAGCGCCTTAAAATTCACCGCACCGAGGTCATAAACCTCACGGCTTACCAGCATCTCCTTGGGCGCAAACCGGGCAATCTCGTCCACCAGCTTTTCCTGCTCGGAAAACTCGGTCACCATGAACTCGCCGGTCGTGATGTCGACCACCGCCAGTCCCACACAGTTCTCCACCATGTTCACGGACAGCAGGAAATTGTTGCTGTCGCCGGGCATGTTCTCGTTCATCGTGGTACCGGGCGTAACGATGCGCATAATCTCGCGCTTCACCAGACCCTTCGCCAGCTTCGGGTCCTCCATCTGCTCACAAATCGCGACCTTGTAGCCCTTCTGCACCAGCCTCTGGATATATGTCTCGGCCGCGTGATATGGCACGCCGCACATGGGTGCCCGCTGGTTGTCCCCGCAGCTGCGGCCGGTCAGCGTGAGGTCGAGCTCGCGCGCCGTCGTCACCGCGTCCTCGAAAAACATTTCATAAAAATCCCCCAGCCTGAAAAAGAGCAGGCAGTCCGGGATTTCCTTTTTGACAGACCGGTACTGGTCCATCATGGGGGTCAGTTTTGTGTTACTCACCTTGGTTTCCTACCATTTCTCCCAGCATATAAAAGGCGCTCGCCTCTTTAATCCTGACCTTGGCCGTCTCGCCGATCCAGCGCTTGCCCGCCGGAAAATGCACGAGAATGTTCTGCGGGGTGCGCCCCGTCAACAGGTGCTCATCATTCTTGCTCACATCCTCGGCCAGCACCTCGACCTCACGGCCGACCCACTGCTGATGGTTTTCATAGGCAATGTCTTCGATGACCTTCAGCAGTTCCTCGAAGTTCACCTTCGACTCCTCCTCCGGCACCTGCTCCATGAGCGCGGCGGGGGTCCCCACTCTCGGGGAGTAAATGAACGTAAAGGCGCTGTCAAAGCGGGCCTCTTTCACGACCTTCAGCGTCTCCTCGAAGTCCTCTCTTGTCTCACCTGGGAAGCCGACGATGATGTCCGTCGTGAGCGCAATCTCGGGCACGGCGGCCTTGAACTTATGAACCAGCGACAGGAACCGCTCCTGATCATAGCGGCGGTTCATCTTTTTTAAAAGCCGGCTGCTGCCCGACTGCAGCGGCAGGTGGAAATGCGGGCAAATCTTCGGCACACGGCCCATCACCTCAATCAGTTCGTCCGACAAATCCTTCGGATGCGAGCTCATGAACCGCACGCGTTCGATTCCGTCTATGTTTGCGACCTGCTCCAGTAATTCGGCGAATGTGATGGGATTTTCAAGACCTTTGCCGTAGGAGTTGACGTTCTGCCCGAGCAGCTGAATCTCCTTCACGCCGCTTTCCGCCAGCGCCCGCACCTCGGCCAGAATGTTTTCCGGCTCGCGGCTGCGCTCCCTTCCGCGCACGTACGGAACGATGCAGTACGTACAGAAGTTGTCACAGCCATACATGATATTCACCGAGGCCTTGAACGGGTACTTGCGCACCGACGGCAGGTCCTCGACAATTTCCTTTTGCTCCTGCCACAGGTCAAAGATGGGACGGTCGGAATCGAGCATGGCCTCCATGAGCTCCGGGAAGCGGTACAGGTTGTACGTACCGAACACCAAGTCCACCTCGGGATATGATTTCTGCAGCTTTTCGATGACGGTCTTTTCCTGCATCATACAGCCGCAGAGCGCGATTTTAAGGCGCGGATTTCGCTTTTTCAGCGACTTCAGATACCCCAGCCGGCCGTAGACACGGCTCTCCGCGTTCTCTCTCACGCAGCAGGTGTTATAAATCACGAGATCCGCCTCGTTTTCCGGCACTTCACGGCAGCCGATCGTCTCCAGAATGCCCTTCAGCTTTTCAGAATCACGGGCATTCATCTGGCAGCCCATAGTCTGAATGAAGTAGGTCTGCGTGCAATTTTCGTCCGTTTCCCTTCTCGTCTTCAGTCGCTCAATCGCCGCTCGCTGCCGCTCGGCCTCCTCGGCGCCCTCCTTCAGGTACTCCGGTCTCAGGTTCATGATACTCAAGGGACAAAATCCTTTCTATCTAAAAAATCAAATCGATCATTTGATGAATGTACAAATTCAAAGCGCTCATGTTCTCGTCGTTCATCTTGTCAATGAATCGCCCGAGCTCTCCGGCCTCCATGTAGGTCTCGCCTTTGGGCGAAGTACGGTAGATTTTCGGGAGGGTGATGGCCTGTTCCTGACACGCCGACTTCACTTCCTCGCTCGGCTCAGGGGTCCTCAGAAAGGTTCCCTCTTTCTGCAGTAAGAAGCACTCCGGCGCCTTGGCCGTACGGCGGAGAGCCGACGGTACATCAAAGGCCAGTGATTTATGGACAATCTCGCCCGTTTCGGGCAGGTAGTAGTAATCCTTCGGATTGGGAAGGTAGTATTTGACCGGTTCACTCGCCCTTGAAAGACGAATGGCGAAAAGCGGGCTTCCCGCCTCGAACCAGAAGGTCAGGGTTCCGTCCTTCGATTTCGTCTCCAGAGACAGCGGGAAATTCAGATTCCAGTAAACCTTCAGGGTGTCATCTGCAAGTTCTGCCTCCGGCGCACGCCCCTTCTTCAGGTCTTCCGCAAAGGCCTGCACCTTGACGATGCCGCAAAGGTTCTGCACGTCCTCGTAATTATGAAGGAGCAGCAGGCTCTCCAAACGTTCATCACCGGTCAGTGCATACTCATGGAAGACATCAATCAACTGTCCCCCGTTGAAAGCGTCCCGGCGCTCCATGCCAAGCGACGCTTCGACGGTTTTCAGCTTCAGATCCGGCCACCCAAAAAGAGAACGGTAGCCTCTAAACTGCCGGAACAAATCCACTGACTCAATCCGCCCCAGGGCCTCGGCCAGTGCCGGGTCCCTCAGGAAACGATAACACCTTTCCTTCAAAAAAGGAAGGTCAAACATGTCACCGTTGTAGGTCACAATTTTCTGATACCGGGTCAGCACGGCGAGGGTCCGCCTCAGAAGCGCCCCCTCGTCCTTTAGCTCCTCCGCCAGAAACTGTTTGATATGAAAGGCACCGTCCACATAAACCGCGATGCCGATCAGGTAGACGCTGTCATACAGCCGGGAAAAGCCGGTCGTCTCGATATCGAGAAAACAAATCTCCCGCGCCGGGCCGATGCTTTCCCACAGGGCCAGCATGTCCTCGCGCTGAGAAGCTGTCAGCTTCAGTTCTGAATCAAACAACCGCATAAGTGCCTCACATTTTAAAGGGGCTGTTGCCTTTTCAAACAACAGCCCCCTCGGATTTTGAATTTAAAGATTATTCCTCTTCGCTCACAGCTTCAGCAGCTTCTTCGACGGCTTCGGCAGCTTCCTCGACAGCCTCAGCAGCCTCTTCGACAGGCTCGGCCGCTTCCTCAGCGACGTCCTCAAGCTCGCCGACAACTTCCTCTTCCACCGGGAGCTCCTCCTCATAGAACTCTTCAGCAGCTTCCGGAGCGTCCTCAACGTACTCTTCCTCGACGTACTCCTCCGGATACTCCTCAGCCGGAAGCTCCTCAGCAGGGGCCTCCAGTTCCTTCAGAGACAGGGAGATTCTCTTGTTCTCAGCGTTGAAGTCAATGACCTTCGCTTCAACTTCCTGACCGATTTCCAGCACGTCAGCCGGATTCTTCACGAAGTTGTGAGACATCTGGGAGATGTGTACCAGCGCGTCAATGCCCTTTTCAAGCTCGACGAACGCACCGAAATCAGCAAAGCGGACAACCTTACCGGTGACGATGTTGCCGATGGCGTACTTCTCCTCGGCGCCGTTCCACGGATTGGTCTCCGGGAACTTGGTCGTCAGAGAGATACGGCCGGTCTCGGGATCGTAGGATTTCACGCCGACTTCAATGGTCTCGCCTTCCTTGACATAACGGTTGGGGTTGCGAACGGCGTTCCAGCCCATCTCGGAGATGTGCAGCATACCGTCGATACCGCCCAGGTCGATGAACGCGCAGTAGTTGGTAATGTTCTTAACGGTTCCTTCCAGTCTTGCACCCGGAACCAGCTTCTGGATGGTCTCTTCTCTGAGCGCTGCTCTCTCTTCAGCCACCACGCTCTTGCGGTCGCCGAGAATACGATTGCGCTTTCTCTGGATACGGATGACCTTGAAGTTGACATCCTTGTCCTTCAGAGTGTTCAGATCAATACGACGGACGTCGCACAGGGAAGCGGGGATGAACACCTTGCTGTCGCCATGCTTGACAACAATACCGTTGTCCTGAACTTCCACAACCTTACCGGAAAGCACGGTGCCTTCCTTTTCGGCGTTCTCGAGTTCTTCGTACGCCTTGTCCTGAACTAAGCGGCGACGGGAAAGCGTCACTTCACTGTCACCGACTCTGACCACTTTAACTTCCATTTTGTCGCCGACATGTACCTGTTCAGACAGGGGGGCGTCCGTTCCTCCGAATTCCTGTTTGGTCATCGTGCCGTCACATTTGTAGCCGATGTTCAGAACAATCTCGTTCTCACCGACCTGAACAACTGTTCCTTCCACGACGTAGCCGTTGTGAATCTCATGTAAGGATTCATCCAGCATTTCTTCGAAAACTTCCTTTTCGCTCATTTTGCGAAATACCTCCTGAATAATGTAATCCGGCGTTGAGGCTCCGGCTGTAATCCCTACAGTCAAAACATCCGTTCCGAATTGTTTTCCACGCAACTCATCCGCACCTTCGATTAGAAACGTATTCCGACACACACTGCTGCACAGATCATACAGCTTCCGTGTATTGGAGCTTTGCTTCCCGCCGATTACAATCATTGCATCACATTGAGAGGCCAGTTCCAGCGCTTCCTTTTGGTGTTCCATCGTCGACATGCATATAGTTTGGCGCATGAAGATATTATACTCCTTTGTTTCGAAAAACTCAACAATCTTTGTAAAATTCTGCAAATTATATGTTGTCTGCGCCACCAGAGTATAATTTTCGCCCTTGTCAAGTCCCGCCAAGGGCGCATCCTCAGGGCTTTTGAGGATAATCGGGTCCCCCTCGAACCATCCGCAGATTCCCTGCACTTCCGGGTGGTTCGGGTCGCCTGCAATCACGAGTTTCCGACATTGTCCGTTCGCCTCTTCCGCAATCCTGTGGATTTTTTTGACATATGGGCACGTTGCGTCGACGACCTCGAGTCCTCTTTCCTGCAGCCTTTCGTAGACCGCCCGTCCGACGCCGTGCGCACGGATGATGACCGGCACGCCCTCCGGCACCTCTTCCGGCGAGTTCACCGCAAAGATGCCCTGCTTTTCCAAATCATGGATGACCGCCTGATTATGAATCAGCGGCCCGAGCGTCAAGGCTTTGACGCGCGGCGAAGCGGCAGCCGCGACAGCGGCTTTAGCCCCGGCGGTTTTTTCTGCAATTTCAATGGCATTGCGGACGCCGAAGCAAAAGCCCGCCGTCTTTGCCACGATTACCTTCATTTGCTGCGCGCCTCATCTACCATGCGGCAGACCGTCTCAATCACTTCGTCCAGATTCATGCTCGTGGTGTCCAGCAGCACCGCATCGTCCGCCTGCCTGAGCGGGGCGATTTCACGGGTCGAATCTCTTAAGTCGCGCTCGGCGATTTCCCGGGTGGTTTCCTCGAGGCTCTTAGTCGGCTTGCCGGCCGCCTCCAGCTCATGGATACGTCTCTTCGCTCTCTCCTCCGGGCTGGCCGTGATGAAAATCTTGAGCGCCGCATCGGGCAGTACCACCGTACCTATGTCACGCCCGTCCATGATGACTTCATATTCCGAGGCCGCCTGCTTTTCGATATCGAGCACCATCAGCCGCACCGCTCCATGCACCGCCACCTTGCTCGCGCCGGCGCCGGCCTCCTCGGTTCTAAGGTAAGGCGTCAGATCCTCGCCGTTCACCGAAACATGCTGGGCGCCGGCCTCGTAATAGAGCTTCAGCTTCAGGGACTTAATGCCCTCTTCCACCGCCTTCTCGTCCGTCACATCCACGCCCGCGCGGTTAAGCGCATAGCCGATGGCGCGGTACAGCGCTCCGGTGTCCACATACTGCAGATTCTTCTTGCCGGCCACCGCCTTGGCTACTGAACTTTTGCCCGCTCCTCCGGGCCCGTCGATCGCTACGTTAAACATTTTTGTCTCCTTTTCTGTTTTTATTTTTCGGTCTTTGTTTCCATTAAGATAAGCCGCCGCGCCAAGCCCCGCTGCATGTCCCGTGGCAAACGCAGTCTGCAGGTTGAACCCGCCGGTGAGGCAGTCCACATCCAGCAGTTCCCCGCAGACAAACAGGCCGGGGATGCTCCGCAGCATCATGGTCCGGGGATTTACTTCGGAAGTATCCACCCCGCCCGAGGTGATGATGGCCTCCGAAATCGGCCTCGTTCCGGTCAGGTGAATTTTGAGGTCCTTGAGCAAGCGCCCCAGCGTCTGCCGTTCCTTCCTGGAAATCTCGGACGTTTTCTTGTCCGGATTGATGCCCGACAGCTTCACGATGACGGGAATCAGCGTCCGGGGCAACAGCGCGCCCAGGCTGTTTCGGAAGGTCTTGCCCCGATTTTCCTCCAAATCGCGCAGAATTCTCGCATCCAGCTGTTCCGCCGTCAGCGCACTTTTAAGGTCAATGTGCAGCACCGGCTGAAGCTCTTTGAAGTCAGTCTGCTGCGTCTTTTCGATGGCCGCCAGATAGCTGGAAGCACTCAGAATGACCGGGCCGCTGACGCCGAAATGCGTGAACAAAAGCTCGCCGAAATCCTCGTACAGCTTCTTTCCTTCTTCCCCTTTGGTGATACGAATCGCCGCATTTTTAAGGGTCAGTCCCATCAGGTCCCGGCACCAGTGCTCGCTCGCTGTCAACGCTGAAAGTCCGGGATAAAGGTCGGTGATTTTGACCCCCATCGTCCGCAGCATCCGGTGGCCGTCGCCGGTAGACCCGGTCGTCTCATAGGACAAGCCGCCTGTTGCCAGAATGAGCGTTTTACTTTCATAACGCGTGCCATCGGCCGTTGTGACTTCAAAAAATTTCGCAGGGCTGAAAGCTGTCGCTTCTGCCGCGCTGCCGGCCACGCTGTGGGCCGCCTTGATGCCCTTCACCTCAGCGCCGGTTTGGAGCCTCGCACCGCTCTTTTTGACGGCGCTCTTCAGCGCGTCGATGATGTCAAATGCCTTGTCGGAGACGGGGAACATCCGGTTGCCGCGCTCGGTCTTGAGCGGCACGCCCTGCGCCTCGATGAGGCGCTTCGTGTCCTCCCAGGTAAAGCCGCGGATGGCCGAGTTCATGAACCGTTCGCCCGTCACGACGTTCGCCAGATAGGTCTTGACGTCGCTCTGGTTCGTCACGTTGCAGCGGCCCTTTCCCGTGATGGCAATCTTCCGGCCCGGCTTCTCGTTCTTTTCCAAAAGCAGGACATCAAGTCCCGCCTCGGCCGCCGAAATCGCCGCCGGCATGCCGGCCGCCCCGGCGCCGATGACAATACAATCTCTCATAGTTTCATCTCCGGTCAGGACTTTTATGCCCCGGCCAATATTTTCGATACGGTCAGGACTTCTTCAAAGCCTTGGTCCATATTTTCGATACGGTCAGGACTTTTTCAGTGCCTCGACCTCTTTTTCCGATAAAATCCGGTAGCTGCCCTGCTTCAGCGTGCCGAGCTTGAGGTCGCCCTCCTGCACGCGGATCAGCTTCAGCACCGGGTGTCCGACCGCCTTGGTCATCCGGCGGATCTGATGATTCTTGCCTTCATAGATGGTAATCTCCAGTCGGCTGTTGCTGCCGCGCATGGACAGCAGGCGCACCTCGGCCGGGGCCGTTTTGTAGCCGTCATCCAGCGTCACGCCCTTCTCGAGCTTGCGGATTTCCTCGTCCGTAATCTCGCCCTTGATCAGCGCCTGATACACCTTCTTTACGCGATGCTGCGGATGTGTCAGGTGGTAGGTGAGTTCACCGTCATTCGTCAAAAGCAGCAGACCGCTCGTCTGGTAGTCCAGCCGCCCCACGGGATACAGTCTCACATCCGGGATATCCACCAGCTGCGTGACATGCGGACGATTAAACTGGTCATGCGCCGTGGTCACGTAACCCTCGGGCTTGTTCAGCATCACCGTCACCGACGGCTGCTGGTTCTTGATTTCCGCCCCGCGGAACGTCACCTTGTCTTTGTCCGGGTCCACCTTGGTACCCAGCTCCGTCACGACCTGACCGTTCACCGCGACCAGGCCCTGCTTGATGTATTCTTCACAGCGGCGGCGCGAGGCGATGCCCCGCTCTGCCATGTATTTTTGTAATCTCTCTTCCATGATTATTCCTCAGCCGGAACGGCTTGTGCAGCTTCCGCAGCCTCTTTCTTTTCCTTCGGGAACGCCGGCAGCTCGCTCGTCTCAGCGATTCCGAAGCACCGCAGGAACTCGTCCGAGGTGCGCAGCAGAATCGGGCGGCCGGGCGCCTTGACACGGCCGGCTTCCTCCACGAGGCCAAGCTGCACCAGCCGGCTGATCACGCCGTCCGACGCGACGCCGCGGATATCGCTCACTTCCTGCCGGGTGACAGGCTGCTTGTAGCACACAATCGCCAGCACCTCCAGCTGCGTGGGGGTCAGCGTCACCTCCTGCTTCGCCTGATACAGCTTACGGATACTGTCGTAATAGTCTTCGCGGCTGGTCATTTCATAGCGGGTTTCGAGCCGCTTAATCGCCATGCCGTTTTTGTGCTGATCATAAGAGGCCATCAGGCTGTCGGCCAGCGCGCGGCACTGCGCCGTGCTCAGCTCCAGCACCTTGGCCATGTCCTTAAGCTCGACGCTCTGCCCCGAGGCAAAAAGCAGCGCCTCGAGCACAGCCCGTTCCTTGGCCGGATTTCGTTTTATCATAATTTACCTTCCCTCTCAGCCCTCATGAGCAGTCTTTTCGCTTATGTTTTCGCCTTGTTCTTCTGCCGCCTGTTCGTCAGCGCCAGCGCCTTCGGCGCTTGCACTTTTCTTCCGTGCGATGATGTCCCCGAAGAGCTTGCTTTGATTGAGCTCGACCTGATTCATACGGCTCAGCTCCAGCATGGCCAGAAAATACGTGACCTCTTCTTCCTTGGAGGTGCTTTCGCTGCGCAATTCAAAGAAGCTGACTTCCTTCAGCTTTTTCAGCGTTTTGCGCAGGGAGACGATCTTTTCCGCCACGGTGTAGTTGTCGCGGCGCACGCTCTTAAAGCCGGCGCGCACGTCATCCTTGCTCTCGTCAAAGCTGCGCAGCAGCCGCTCGTAAATCTCCTTGAGCTGCTCCGGCGAAACGGACCTCATGAGCTGCTCCACGGTCGGCTGCGGCCGCTCCCCCATGATCGGCTCGGGGGCGCGCGCATAAACCTGTTGGTGTCGGACGTCAAACATCGGGCCGATGTTCCCCGCAGCTTCCTTGAACAGGCTGTATTCGACCAACCGGCGAATCAGCTCGCTCTCGTCGTCCTCTTCCTCGGGCTCCGGCGCTTCCGCGAGCGGCAGGAGCTTGCGCACCTTAATCTTGATGAGCATCGCCGCCATGACGATGAACTCACTCGCGATTTCCAGGTCCATGTCGTTCCACTCGCTCAGGTAGTCCAGATACTGCTCCGTGATCTCCAGAATCGGGATATCGTAGATATCGACCTTGTTTTCCTTGATCAGGTGCAGCAAAAGGTCCAGCGGGCCCTCGAAGACAGGAAGCCTGACCTCTACTTGTTCCATGTTTACCTCTTTTTACGAACCCATGCCGAAGCGCCGGGCGAGCTTCCGGAAGCCCTCCAGCGAATCATCGACGGTTTTCTCGCTGACGCAGAACGCCAGCCTGAAGTATCCCGGACAGGCAAATGTCCGCCCCGGCACAATCAAAATTCTCTCCTCCTTGGCCGCCTCGATGAAGGGCATCTCATCCTCCGTCGGCGTCTTCGGGAACATGTAAAACGCGCCCCTGGGCTCGACGATTTCGTATCCAAAGGAGCCGAGCTCGCGGCACAGCACTTCCTTGTTCCGCTTGTACACGCTCATGTCCGCCGTCTCATCTTTAAGGCTCATGATCACGCGCTGCATGAGGGAGGGGGCGTTGACAAAGCCCAAAATCCGGTTTGCAACGCCGCAGGCCGCGATGACACTGTCAATTTCCTCCATCTCGGAGTGAATCAATAAATAGCCTATTCTCTCGCCCGGCAGGGACAGGGATTTGCTGTAGGAATAGCCCACAAAGGTGTTTTCGTAATAGTCCGGCAGGAACGGGACCGCATCCTCGGTGAAGACGATTTCCCGGTACGGCTCATCACTGATCAGGTAGATCGCGTGGCCATAAGCCAACTGTTTGGCGCGCAGAAGGTCGGCAAGCGCCTTCAGGTCCTTGTCCGGGTAAATCGCGCCCGTCGGATTGTTCGGACTGTTCAGGATGATGGCCTTCGTCTTCTCGTTGATGGCCTCTTCAATGCCGGCCAGATTCAGGGAAAAATCCTCATAATGCGGGCTCACGACGACCGGCACGCCATCAAAGTTTGAAAGATAGTTCACGTACTCGCCGAAAAACGGAGCCTGCAGGATTACTTCGTCGCCGGGGTTCAGGATAGCTTTAAGCGCCACATTGAGCGCGCCGGCCGCCCCGACCGTCATCACGAGATGCTGCGGGCCGTAATTCGTGCCAAACCGCCGGTTCAGGCTGTCAGCCAGCGCCGTCCTCACATCCTCGTAACCCACGTTGGACATGTACCCGTGCAGGAATGTCGGATCAGTCTCCTCCAACACCCTGATCGCCTCGCGGCGCACGCTCTCCGGAGGCGGCGTGCTCGGGTTTCCGAGCGAAAAATCATAGACGTTCTCGCGGCCGTACTTGTCCGCCAGCTTCTTGCCCTCCTCGAACATGGCGCGGATCGCCGAGCCGTTCGCGGTTAAATACTTCATTTTTTCGGAAATCATTTTTCCTCCTCCTGATGGTTCACAGCCAGCAGAAAACTTCTTTCATGCACGTTAAACGCGTTTCCGTGAATCTCGTACAGCGGCTTATGCACGGGGTCCATCGCGGCGAACGTCGCATCCGCCAGAATGTCCCACTTGAGGTCACGATTCTGGATATCCAGCAACATCGTCACCGCCTGATGGCCCGCGTTAAAAAAGACGATAATTTCCCTGTCATCCTTCGCGTCACGCGCATACCGCCGGCAGACCACCATCCGGTCACCCGCCTGAATCAGCTCCAGATGCCGTGCGCTGTCGCCCGTCGGGTCCATGAGCGCCGGCAACGCCTTGCGAATGGCAATCAGCCCCTTGTAATAGTTCAAGAGTTCTTTAAAGGTGAGCGTCCGCGCCCAATCCAACTGATTGACCGTGCTGTGCGAGCGATAGCTGTTCCCGTCCGAATACTTGGTCCGGCCGAACTCCTCGCCCGCCTGGAACAGCACCGCCCCGTGGGACATCAGTTCAATCGCCGCCGCCAGCTTGTTCACCGCAATGCGGATCATCTCCGGGCTGTCAAAGCCGGAGCCGTCGGTCGGGACCGTCATCGTGATCTTGTCCCACAACGTGTAATTATCGTGGCAGCTCGTATAAGCAATCGACCGGGTGCCGACCGGTTCGTCACCCATCTGCTCGATGTGCCCCTTCAGCGCCTCGTAGATTGCATACTCCAAATCCGCGCCGCCGTTCACGTAGCCCCGGTCGGCCTGTTCAAAGGTACTGCCCTTAATCGCATCGCGCGAGACGTCGTCGAAAATCCCGATATCCGCCCGCAGTGCCCAGGTGTGGTCCTTGTTTGCCGGGTAGAGGTTCTTCTCCGCATCCTCCTCGAAGGCCACGGGAAGCGCGCTCCACGGCTCGCCGTACAAAAGCTTCGTGCCCCGGTCGGTCTCCCCGTCCAGCATCTTTCGAATCTCGTTCACCGTGACGGTATCCAGCACGCCCATCAGGTCCATCCGGAAGCCGTCCACATGGTACTCCTCGACCCAATAGCGCATCGAATCCAGAATATACCTGCGCACCATGGACCTCTCTGACGCAATCTCGTTCCCACAGCCCGACGCATTGCCGAACTTGCCGTCCGGCATGGTCCGATGATAGTAATACGGCATGACCTTGTGGAAGCACGACTGCTCCGTGTAGTACGTGTGATTGTACACCACATCCATAATCACGCCGATTCCCGCCTCATGCAGGGCCTTGATCATCTGTTTCAGTTCGTTAATCCGCACCTCGCCCTTGAGCGCGTTCGTCGAGTACGAGCCCTCCGGCACGTTATAGTTCAGGGGATCATAGCCCCAGTTATACTGCTCACTTTCCGTATCCTGCTCGTTTACCGTCGCATAGTCAAAGAACGGCAGCACCTGCACATGCGTCACGCCCAGCTGCTTTAAGTAGTCAATGCCCGTCGGCAGCTGGTCGTTCCTTTTGCGGCCATTCTGCGTCGCAGCGCCGGAATGAGCCACAGGGCCGCCGGCCGCCGCCTCGGCTTCAGTCGCCTGCGCATCAAGGTCCACCGTCGTACCACGCTCCGTAAATGCCAGATACTTGCCCTTGTACTTCATGCCCGAATTCGGCGCAATCGAGAAATCACGCACATGGACTTCCCAGATAATCGCCTGCTGCAGGCTCCCGTCGAAGCGGTAGGAGTCCTCGTTCCAGCCCGCCGGATCCGTCCGGTCAAGGTCAATCACCATGCTCCGCCGGCCGTTCGCGCCGCACGCTCTGGCGTACGGATCCGCCGTTTCGGCAGTTTCTCCGTCCATCGTGACCTTATAGGTATAATAAATCCCCGCATAATTGCCGGGCAGCGTCAGTTCCCACACGCCCTTGTCCGCGCGGTGCATCGGATGCTCGCCCAAAAACGCGCTCTTCTCCTCGACATCCGTGCCCGTCCGGTACAGGCAAACCGTCGCCTTGTCGGCCAGCGGCGACCACAGCTTAAAGCTGGTCTTCTCCCGTTCCCAGACAGAGCCCAGATCGTCTCCGGTGTAATCATATTGCTTGGAAAAAGCCTCGGAATTGTACACCGCGGCCAGCTCGGCCACGTTCTCCAGCTTTCCTCTCAGGAATCTCGGCGTTAACTTGTCCACTAGGATTCCTCCTCCATGTTTCGTGTTTTATTCGTACAGCAGCTTGTAAAGTGTCGGCTCGACGCCGGCAGTTTTCATGGTCTCTTCGGCTCTTTCGAGAGCCTTTTCGGCCGCCTTCCTGTGCGAGGCAAGCGCCGCCTTCTCGTCCGAATCCTTGACGCATCTGAGCATCACGTTCTTCGGCGAATTCTCAAAATCAACGAATTCCAGCACACTCACCTCGTAGCCCTTGCTCCGGATCAGGTCCGCCCGGATTGCATCGGTCAGAAGGGCTGCCAGGCGCTCCTTAAAAAGCCCGTATTCCGTCAGGCTTCCATAGCTCTCCTTGCTCAAAAGCCCGAACAGCTCATGCTGGCAGCACGGCACGGAGAAAATGTACCTCGCGCCCCATTGAATCGCATTGTCGAGCGCAAAGTCCGTCGCAGTGTCGCACGCGTGCAGACTGATCACCATGTCAATCCGCTCCAGATCGGGCGTGTAGCCGTTGATGTCCCCCACCTCGAAACGCAGGCCGTCGTAGCCGTACTTGCGTGCGGTTTCGTTACAATGCTTGATGACATCCGCCTTGAGGTCGAGGCCCACCATGTTTACCTTAATGTTCCGAATCTGCGTCAGGAAAAAGTAAAGCAAGAAAGTGATATAGCCCTTGCCGCAGCCGAAATCCACGACATTAAGCTCCGTCACCTCTTCAGGAATCGCCTGACTCACCATCTCTTGAAAACGATTAATCTGGCGATATTTATCGTATTGCGAGTTGATAATCTTTCCATCCGCGCTCATCACGCCGAGGTCAATCAGCGGTTCAATCCGCGTCCCCGGCTTCATGAGGTATTTCTTTTCGCGGTTTTGGGAGGATGCCTGGATGCCGGTCGCCTTTGAGCCGCCGGCCTTGGCACCGGTTACTTTAAAAATAACCTTGCCCTTCTTCGAAACCTTAATCAAAGCAGTCCGGCCATCAGCATAAGCCGCATTTAGCTCAGCGAATCTTTCCGTCAGCTCCGCTTCCAGCGCCTGCTCAAGCTCCGCCTCCGGAAGATTCTTCTGAAAAGCCTGCTTCGCCGTCAGGTACTCCAGCTGAACCATGGGCTGCCGCTTGACGATCACGCGGCGGATGCGTGCTTTGACGTAGTCGTGCTCGTCATTTCGCTTGCGCGGGCAGCTAAGCGTCATCTTGCTCCAATCTGCCGCGAGCAGTTTCTGAATGGCTTCACTCAGTTCCATTCTGTTCCTTTCATATCAAGGCATACTCTTTGATGCCCTCGAAATTTTCTTCTTAATTTATGACATACCGAGAGGTATTTTACCATACGATGGCCCGAACGTAAAGATGGAAAAGATGCCGGCCGCTCATCTCAGACAACAAAAAATCCGGCCTTTCAGCCGGATTTTTCCTCAGCAGGGGCAGAAAGATTCGAACTCTCATCTACGGTTTTGGAGACCGCTGCTCTACCCTTGAACTATGCCCCTGAGTGACGGACCAATACAGGATATCTCATTTTGCTTGCTTTGTCAATCAGAAAATTCCGTATCGGTCCGAAGTTTTTATTTAGATCATGTGTCCGCTGAGCTTTTCCATGGCTTCCGCCAGCAGCGGCTCAAGGCCATCTGCAGAACCGGTCACGTTTGCCAGCAGTCCTGAGATCATGTCGCCAAACATCAGATACAGAATCGCGGCGACGCAGAACAAAGAAAGCAGCGCGGCGATGATCCAAAGGATGACACGCAGCGCACCGCCGCCCTCTTCCTCTTCTTCGTCATCGTAGTACTCTTCATCGTCCTCGTCCTCGTCGTACTCGTAATCGTAGTCGTCGTCACTCGCAGCGAGCTCGGCGGCGTACTTTTCCTTCTCCTTGCGGCGAGCCTCGCGCTCTGCCTGACGAAGAGCCGCCTTGCGCAGACGAACCGTCTCCGGATCATTCGGATCGAAATCGTCCTCGTCATCGTACTCGTCGTCGTATTCCTCGTCGCTCACTTCGTCCGGAAGCTGCTGCGTCTGAACAGGCGCCTTCTTCTCCAGCGGATTCTGAGCCTTCACGGCAGGCTGAACGTCCTCGTCATCCAGGTCTTCCACGACGGGAGCCGCCTTGGCAGGT
>Ga0065709_1000022_pt1 | contig 20956 bp, 20 predicted proteins | sample Hoacrofraction14_2_FD_59096 | JGI IMG/M metagenome (GOLD analysis project Ga0065709, IMG submission 59096) | Hoatzin crop microbial communities from Cojedes, Venezuela, sample from fiber fraction 14 v1 | ecosystem: Host-associated > Birds > Digestive system > Esophagus > Crop | place: Venezuela...
CGATACAATGTTGTTTTGGAAACTTTAAGCCTTCTAGCAATAATTGTCTTTTTAGTTCCTATAGTAAGCTGTTTGATTATCCACTCATGCCTATTTGCACATTTGGGATTCAATCTGCATCTAAAACCTCTCGGATGTCCGAGGGAAACGCCTTCCGACTTCTTGCGAGCTAGAGCTTCTTTTGTTCGTTGGCTGATTAGATTTCTTTCTATTTCAGCAGAAAGGCCAAAGGCAAATGCAAGAACTTTGCTTTGAATGTCGTCCCCCAATCGATAATTGTCTTTAATGGTCCACACGCGACATTCTTTGGTCATGCAGATATTCAATATCTCCATGATCATGAATAGATTTCGCCCCAATCGCGACAACTCGCTGCAGATGATTATATCATCTTTTCGCACCTTCTTCAACAATTTCCCAAGTTGTCGTTTGCTGTAGTTCTTGGTTCCGCTGATTGTTTCTTCAATCCAGTCGTTAATCACAATCTGCTGTTTTTCGCAGAAGTTATTAATTTCAAAACGTTGGTTCTCCACCGTTTGCTTGTCGCTACTCACACGAATGTATCCGTAAATCATAGTTGTTTATATTAAATGTTTCAGGATCTTTTCTTCCGTGTCTGTCATTTCTAAGTTATTCAGTACGCTCCTTTGATTTTATAGTACGATTTCTCTTTCCGCAAAGCGGGGAAAAATTTGCACTTTTTTTGAAACTTTCCCCCTGGTGTAGCGTGTTTTGGGACACCTGCTGGCTATCTTTGCCGCAGGAAGATATGAGAGGAGGAGCAGAAAGATAATGTCTAACCTAAATATTACGAGTATGAAAGTGTTGAATTTGATTATCAAGCAGGTGTACTTTGACGCCATTATCAAAGGGGAGAAGAAACAGGAATTCCGTGAGGTGAAACCGACGACCATCAAGAAGCTCCTGCAACTGGACGAGAATGGTTTTGAGGTGGAGGACGAGAACGGCAATGCGCTGCCNATCNGGTATGACGCCATCCAGTTTTATGTGGGTTACAACAAGGACCGTGACGCTGCGCTCGTGGAGGTGAAGGATGCCTACACGGAGATGTTTGTCGACGAGAAGGGCGAGGTGATTACCTACGAGGAGGGTACGGACAAGGACGGCAAACCTCTGGTGTGGGTGGCTGAGCAGGTGGTGTACAACCTGGGGAAGGTCTTGAAGAAGGATATTCATAAGAAGTAGGGGCGGGTGTTTTATTTTTGCTCGAGTCGCTCTCATGAGTAAGTTTTTGGTAGCGAGACCGGAATTCAGGACATGCGTCCTGCATCCCTTCGCGCCTGCGAGGATCCTTGCAAACAAAACGTCCCGATACTTTCGTATCGGGTGTTTTATTTTGCTCGAGTCGCTCTCATGAACAAGTTCATGTCGCTCCTCTCGCAAAATAAAACGTCCCGAAGCTGTGCTTCGGGACGTTTGTTTGCGGAGAGACCGGGATTCGAACCCGGGATACCCTTTAGGGGTATACACGCTTTCCAGGCGTGCCTCTTCAGCCACTCGAGCATCTCTCCTGGAATTCGGAATGCAAAAGTATTGTTTTTTATTGGAATTGCCGTATTTTACGTCGGTTTTTAAACTTATTTAAGAGTATCGGCACCGAAGATGCGGGCGACGTTGGCGGTGGTCTGGCGGGCGATTTCCTCCAGGGGCAGTAGTTTGCTCTCTGCGATTTTCTCCGCTACGAGGCGCACGTAGGCGCTCTCGTTGCGCTTTCCGCGCATGGGGACGGGCGCCATGTAGGGCGAGTCGGTCTCCAGGACGATGCGGTCGAGGGGGGATGTCGCGCACCACTTCGGGCAGATGGCTTTTCTTGAAGGTGATGACACCGCCGATACCGAGTGAGAACTGGGGAAAATCCAGCAGTTGGGCGGCCTCTATGGCATTGCCCGTGAAGCAGTGGAACACGCCGCCGGGCAATTGGTCGCGATAGGTCTTGAGGATATGGACCATCTCGTTTTGCGCTTTCCGGCAGTGTATCATCAGGGGAAGGCGGTAACGGACAGACCAGATGACCTGCTGCTCGAAGGCAGCCAGTTGCTCCTTCTCATACTCGCGCGACCAATAATAGTCGAGACCCACTTCGCCGACGGCGATGTAGGGCATGGCGGAGGATTGCGCCGCCTGCAGCATCTCTTCNATTTGGCGGAGCACGTCGGCCCAGTCGGCCCTGACTTCTTCGGGATGAAGGCCCGCCATGGGGCGGAACACGTCGGGGTGCCGGCAGGACAGGGCCATGACGCGACGGGCGGAGGGCAGGTCGATGGCGGGCAGAAAGACGCGGCTGATGCCTGCAGCCTGAAAGCGCCCGATGACATCGGGAAGGTCGGCGGCGAACTCCTCGCCGTCCAGATGGGCGTGTGTGTCGACTAAAGGTGTCATTTCTCGCGGTGCATCATCTCGTTGACGTAATCNAGGAGCGGACGTTTGCGCTCCTCGCTGACGCTGACCTGATCCAGGCATTGCAGACCGCGGCGGAAATACTCTTCGATCTTGTGCAGGGCCAACTGGCCGATGCCCATCTCGTCGTAGAGGCGGGTGACGGCGGCCACTTTCTCCTGGCGGTCAAACTCGCGGAGGGAACACCAGCGGGTGAGTTCGGCGCGCTGACGGTCGTCGGCGCGCAGGAAGGCGTTGATGAGCATGTAGGTCTTCTTGTTGGACGTGATGTCGCCGCCGATGGCCTTGCCGAACACTTTCTCGTCGCCGTAGACGTCGAGGTAATCGTCCTGCAACTGGAAGGCCAGGCCTATCTGTTCGCCGAAAGCGTAGAGGGCGTCCGCCTCCCGGGCGGGCGCATGGGCCAGCAGGGCGCCTGTCTTGACCGCACAGGCCAGCAGTACGCTGGTCTTGAGGCGTATCATCTCGATGTATTCCTCTTCGCGCACGTCGTCGCGCCGCTCAAATTCCATGTCNTATTGCTGGCCTTCTCCGATTTCCAGGGCCGTGGTGGTGAAGAGGCTCATCACGTCGGAACGCAGGGCTGGGTCGCATTCCGCCATGCGNTGGAAGGCGAGCACGAGCATGCTGTCGCCCGAAAGGATGGCGGTGTTGGCGTCCCACTTGCGGTGGACGGTGGGATGGCCGCGACGCACGTCGGCATTGTCCATCAGGTCGTCGTGGAGCAGGGTGTAGTTGTGGTAGGTCTCGATGCCGGCCGCCACGGGCAGGATGGTCGCGGTGTCGTCGCGATAGAGCTGGTGGCCCAGCAGCATCAGTACGGGGCGGATGCGCTTGCCGCCCAGGGAAAGGACATACTTGACCGGTTCGTAGAGGGATGCGGGACGCCGGTCGTAGGGCAACTGCTCCAGGTAGGAGTTGAAGAGGTCGAGGAGTTGGGAGGAGGTTTTCATATNAGTTGTTGATTAATGTGTATTTAGCGTGTAACTTCCACGGGATATGGACATGCGACCCCACGTTTCTCTTTCCACGCTTCACGTTTATAATTGGAAGACGATGGGGATGGCGAAGAGCGTGCGGCANGGCTGGCCGTTCTCCTGACCGGGTTTCCAGCGGGGCATCATGCGGATGACGCGCAGGGCCTCACGGTCGAGCAGGGGATGGGCCGGTTTCTCTNCCTTGGCTTCGCTCAGCGAACCGTCTTTGTTGACAATGAACGATACGACCACCTTGCCCTGTATCTTCTGCCGCTTGGCCGAAGGCGGATACTTCAGGTGGGTGGTGAGCCATTGGGCAAAGACAGACATGCCGCCAGGGAATTCGGGCAACTCCTGCAGGATGCGGAAATGCTCNGGATTGTCGTCTTCTTCCNCGGGCTGGGGCGGCAGCGCCGTCTCCACCTCGGCTCCTTCCACCTCTCCGTCGGTCTCGGCCTCGGACAGGACGGCTGCGGGCGGGGTCTCTTCGCGGGGCGCCTCNGCCACCTCGTCGGTGGTGATCTTCTCCACCACGGGCGGTTTGGGCTTCTCCGCCACGGGAATCATCTCTTCGTCCCTGGCGGGCNGCGGCAGCAGGCGGATGTCCTGCACGACATCGTCAAGCCATTCGGTGTTGTCGAGNTCGTCGCCTTCCCTGGTGGTCCAGGACAGGGCGGCATAAAACAAACCGCCGGCTACGACAAGTCCGATAAGGAAGCGTTGTCCCCAGCGCCGGTCTAAGTCGGCCCGATTTGTTTTCTTTATCTCCACACTAAAAGAGAAACTTTTCCGTTATTATGCTACAAAGGTAGTCAGATTCTGCAGAAAAAGATTATCTTTGCCGATAATTTAGGAAAATTAAATGAAAAAAGCCCTTTTCACCCTGCTGGTGTCCTGGACCGTCGTGACGGCCGTGGCCCAGGAGAGTCAGACTGAATATAACTTTCTGCGGCTTCCCGTGAGCGCGCATGCGGCAGCGGTGGGCGGCGACAANGTCACGCTCATCGAGGACGACGCCTCGCTGATGTTCTCCAATCCGGCGCTGCTGTCGACGGTGAGCGACAAGACCATCGCCCTGAACTACATGAACTACATGTCGGGCGTCAATACGGCGAGCGCCTCGTTCAACCGCATCATCAAGGAGCGCACGTCGCTGGCCGTTTCGGCACAGTATATCGACTACGGCAAGATGAAGGAGACCGACGAGAACAACGTCGTCACNGGCGAGTTTTCGGCCAAGGACCTTTCCTTTGCCGCCTATTTCTCTTATCTCCTGACGGACAAGTTGGCCGGCGGCATCGCGGCCAAGTTTATCACGTCGTACATCGGCGACTACAACTCGCTGGCCATGGGCGTGGACCTGGGCATCAATTATTATGACCCCGACAAACTGTGGAGCCTGTCGCTCGTGGCGAAAAACCTGGGCGGTCAGCTCAAGGCCTACAACGACGAGTATGAGAAAATGCCCATCGACGTCCAACTGGGCGTGAGCAAGCGGTTTGCCCACACGCCGTTCCGCCTGCACCTGACGCTCGTGGACCTCAACCACTGGAACTATACCTTCAAGAATCACATCGTGGCGGGTATGGACGTCATCTTCTCGCCGAGTATCTGGATAGGCGCGGGCTACAACTTCCGCAGGGCAGACGAGATGAAAATCACGACCGACGACGAGGAAAGCAGTCATATGGCGGGCCTCTCCCTCGGCGCGGGTCTCAACCTGGAGCGCTTCAAGCTCAATCTGGCCTACGGCAAGTATCACGTGAGCAGTCATTCCATTCTGGTCAACGTGGCCTATTCCTTATAATATAATAATGTGTCATCCCTTATACCCATAAACGGAAAATGAAGAAAATCATCATCGCCATCGACGGACATTCCTCCTGCGGAAAGAGTACCATGGCCAAGGACCTGGCCAAGGAAATAGGATATGTGTACGTGGATACGGGCGCGATGTACCGCGCCGTCACGCTGTTTGCCCTGCGCCGTGGACTGTTCCGGGAAGACGGAACGGTGGACGGGGACGCGCTCAGGAACGCGATGAAGGACCTGGAGATCAGATTCAGGTTGAACCAGGAGACGGGCAGGCCTGAGACCTGCCTCAACGGCGAACTCGTGGAGGGTGAAATCCGGGGGATGGAGGTGTCATCGCACGTGAGCGTGATAGCCGCCCTGCCCTTTGTCAGGGAGGCGATGGTGAGGCAGCAACAGGCGATGGGACGGGAGAAAGGCATCGTGATGGACGGCCGCGACATCGGAACGACGGTNTTTCCGGACGCCGAACTGAAGATATTCGTCACCGCATCGGCCGAGGTGAGGGCGCAACGGCGGTATGACGAACTGAAAAGCAAGGGGATGGAGGCCGACTATGACGATATCCTCAGGAACGTTGAGGAGCGCGACTACATCGATTCCCACCGCGCCGTGAGTCCGCTCCGTCAGGCCGACGACGCCATCTTGCTGGACAACAGCAACATGACCATACCCGAGCAGAAGGCATGGCTCATGGAAAAGTATNGCGAGACGGTAGGAGATGAATAGAAATTCAACAGTCAGGACATAAAAAAAGGAATTCCTCGGATGGGGAATTCCTTTTTCTTGGTACGCCTGCAGGGGTTCGAACCCTGGACCCTCTGATTAAGAGTCAGATGCTCTACCAACTGAGCTACAAGCGCATTGTTTGTGACTCCTGCGGGATTCAAACCCACAACCTTCTGATCCGTAGTCAGATGCTCTATTCAGTTGAGCTAAGGAGCCAAACCGCTCGTCATTTCTGATTTGCGGTTGCAAAATTACATCGTTTTTCTGAAACTGCCAAATTTTTCTTGTTATTTTTTAATCAGTTCCACACTTCTCTTCAAAAATGCGTCCAAAGCGGCCCCTTTCAGCATGCCGTTTTGCAACAGGGCGAGGTCGATGAGCTGGTGGACCACAGGATTGCCTTGCGCATANTCGNCGAGAATCTTGTTTTTCTTCTCCTTCTCGTCGCGGATGGCCTTCTCGGTGTTCTGCCTGTCGGTCTTTTCCTCCTCGGTAATCTCCTCNGGTTTCTTCTTCGACTCCTCCTGCCTGAGGACGGCCAGACGCGCCTCTTGTCCCNTGATTTCACTCAAGACGGGCTTGAGAGCCCCGGCGGTCTTGTCCTGACAGTCGGTCAGGATGTCCTTGACGAGCGGGTGGGAGGCGTTGAGCACCACATTGTACATGTCGGGCATCTGGGAATAGAAGGCCATACCGCTCTGGTAACGGCTGATGTCCTTCATGCGCCGCATGTATTCGCTCTGCGTAATGAGTACGGGCGAGGCNCCCTCTCCCAGGTCGGCCACGTCGACATGAAACTCGCTCTTGTCCAGTTTGGGCATCTGCGAGGTGAATACTTGTGACAAATTGTCACTTTCCTCCGCGCTGACGGCGGTCTTNGGGGCGTCGTCCTTGACGATGAGGCGGTCGATGATGTCGGCGTCAACACGCGCGAAATGCGTCTTTTCCAGTTTTTGCTCAAGCATCGAGGCCATCGGCGTGTCGAGNTGACCGTCGAAGAGCAGGACGCTGTAGCCCTTGGCCTTGGCCGTCTCGATATAGGTGTACTGCTGTTCCTTGTCGTTGGCGTAGAGCAGGATGAGTTGTCCGTCCTTGTCGGTCTGGGCGGCGCTGACGAGCGTCTTGTATTCCTCCAGGGTGAAATACTTGCCCTCCACGTCCTTCAGGAGACAGAAGTCCTTGGCGCGGTTGTAGAAATCCTCTTGCGAGAGCATGCCGTAGTGGATGAAGATTTTCAGGTTGTCCCACTTCTCCTCATACTCCTTGCGGTTGTCCTTGAAGATGCTCTGCAGGCGGTCGGCCACTTTCTTGGTGATGTAGGTGCTGATTTTCTTCACGTTGGCATCGCTCTGCAGGTAGGAACGGCTCACGTTGAGCGGNATGTCGGGCGAGTCGATGACACCGTGGAGCANGGTCAGGAATTCCGGTACGATGCCCTCCACCTGGTCGGTGACGAACACCTGGTTGCAATAGAGTTGAATCTTGTTCTTCTGCAAGTCGATATTCGACTGGATGCGGGGGAAATACAGGATTCCGGTGAGGTGGAACGGGAAGTCGACGTTGAGGTGAATCCAGAACAGGGGGTCGTCCTGCATGGGGTAGAGCGTGTGGTAGAACTTCCGGTAGTCGTCGTCCTGGAGCGTACTCGGCGTCTTGGTCCACAGGGGTTCCACATTATTTATAATGTTGTCTTCCTCCGTCTCCGTCTGTTTGCCGTCCTTCCACTCGGTCTTCTTGCCGAAGGCCACGGGTACGGGCAGGAATTTGCAATACTTGTTCAGCAATTCCGTGATTTTCTGTTTCTGCAGGAATTCCTTGCAGTCGTCGTCGATGTGCAGGATGATGTCGGTGCCGCGGTCTGCCTTGTCCGTCTCCTCCAACTGGTAGGAAGGACTGCCGTCGCACGACCACCTCACGGCCTGTGCGCCGTCGCGGTAACTCCTGGTCACGATTTCCACCTGGCTTGCCACCATGAAGGCGGAATAGAAGCCCAGGCCGAAATGGCCGATGATGGCGTTGGCGTTGTCCTTGTACTTCTCCAGGAAGTCGTTGACGCCCGAAAAGGCGATTTGGTTGATGTATTTGTCGATTTCATCGGCCGTCATACCGATACCGCGGTCGCTGAAAGTCAGTGTTCCGGCTTTCTCGTCGAGCGACACGNGGACGGTGAGATCGCCCAATTCACCGGTAAAATCGCCTTTTTCGGCCAGCGTTTTCAGTTTTTGCGTGGCGTCGACGGCATTGCTGACCATCTCGCGCAGGAAAATTTCGTGATCTGAATAAAGAAACTTTTTGATGACGGGGAAGATGTTCTCTGTAGTAACCCCGATGTTGCCTTTTTGCATCGTCTTTATCTTTTAATTTGTTGTCATTCTTTGACAAGATGCTTCACAAATTACGTGCCAAAAGTATCACGATTGTTCACAAATGGTATAAAAATGTTTCATCAGCCAAAAAAATCGGCAATTAAATTGGAAAGAAAAAGATTTTACTTTATCTTTGCAAGTGTTCAATGCTATTCTAAACACTGACGGGTTCATGAAAGAAATGGACGAGAAATACAATATCTTAGCCGCTTACTACGCGCAACATTATGAAGAGGTGAAGGCCTTCGTGGCCAAAAACCTGCTTTGTAGCAGACAGCGCGGAGGATATCGTGCAGACGGTGTTCCTCAAGTTGCTCGCCTCCGACAGGATGATTACGCCGGTGACGCTGCCTTGCCTGGTCTACACCGTGGCCCGACACCTGATTTTCGACTATTGGCGTCACCACAAGACGGTGGAGGAATATGAGCATTACCTGGTGCGCAGGGGCGCGCCCGACATGTACGGCGTGGAGTCGGTCTACGGCGCGCATGAGATTACGGCGCTGCTGGAGCGCGGCATCGCCCGCCTGAGCGGCGGTCAGCAGGAAGTCATCAGGATGAATCTTTTCGACGGTAAGGCGGTGAGCGAGATTTCCAGTGAGCTGAACATGAATTACAAGAGCGTGGAAAACCGTCTGGGCGTGGCCCGGAAGGAAGTGCGCCGGTATATCCGTCGCATGCTGGCGTAAGCCTTTATATATATAATAATGTGAAACGGGAAAAGTTGCCCTTCAGGCTGCTTTTCCCGTTTTTCATGAGGTCTTAATCGTACATCCCTTCGGTGATGCCCTGCAGGATGCCCTTGAGTTCGCCGCCCACGGCCTTGACTTTCTCTTTCAAGCCTTTGGCCACGTATCCGGCGCACTGGCCTTCCATCTTTCCGATGCGGGTCTTCTCGTCGGCGGTGTATTTGTCTTCAAACTTACTGATGCGCTTGCGGATTTTCACGAAGCGGTCGCCGGCGTCTTTCCATTCGCTGATGCCGTAGGACGCGCCGTTGTCGCGCAGTTCGTAAGTAAACTGTTGCAAATCGCTCATGGCTTGCTGCTTGGTGGTGCAGGAGGCAACGCCCAGCGTCAGTGCCGAGAGGGCGATGGCGGTAATGAGATTTCTTGTTTTCATATCACGTTGGGGTTTTCTTTNTGCAAATGTAATGAAAAAAAGAGGCTTTGGCGTATTCTTTTATGAATTATTTGCTAAATTTGTGCCATGAAGCGGATGATTGTCATTCTCGGACCCACGGCTTGCGGCAAGACGACACTGGCCGCGACGCTGGCCAGCCGTATCGGCGGAGAGGTGGTCAGCGCCGATTCCAGACAGGTGTACCGGGGGATGGACATCGGAACGGGCAAGGACCTGGCCGATTATACCGTGGACGGGCATGAGGTGCCTTATCATCTGATAGACATCCGNGACGCCGGCACCCGGTACAATCTCTTCGAATACCAGCAGGATTTCCTGACGGCGTACCAAGACATCACGTCAAGAGGCGCGCGTGTGGTGCTGTGCGGCGGTACGGGCNTGTATGTCGAATCGGTGGTCAGAGGGTATCATCTCTCGCCCGTGCCGCAGAATCCCGGATTGCGCAAGGCTCTGGAAGGGCAGTCGCTCGAGGCGCTGACCGGGCGTCTCAGGCAGCTCAAGGCGCGAAACGGCAGCGTGATGCACAACACCACCGACGTGGATTCCGCCCAACGGGCCGTCAGGGCCATTGAGATAGAGGAGTACAACAGCAGGCATCCGCTTCAGGAGAGGGCCTTTCCGACCATTCCCTCCCTGGTGTTCGGCGTCGACATCTCGCGTGAGGACCGCCGAAGGCGCATCACGGAGCGCCTGAAGGCGCGCCTTGAGGAAGGTATGGTGGAGGAGATCAGGTCGCTGCTGGCCCGGGGCGTGGCGCCCGAAGACCTCATCTACTACGGTNTGGAATACAAATATGTGACGGAATACGTCACGGGCAAGTTGACGAAGGAGGAAATGTTCCGCTCCCTGGAAATCGCCATCCATCAGTTTGCCAAGCGTCAGATGACCTGGTTCAGGGGGATGGAGCGGCGCGGACAAAAGATACATTGGATTGATTTCACGCTTCCCCTGGAAGAGAAAATCGCCATGATCATAAAAACGGACAATGATGAATCAGCAACAGGATAAGTGGGGCGTCCTTTATTGCCCCAAGAAATCGATTATCCCCCAGAAGAGGCGGGAGAAAATCGAGGCGTGCCTGCAGGCCAGGGGCATTGTTTACGACCTGGTACAAAGTGAGAGTCAGGGCAGTGTGGAGCGCCTGATGACGATGTTGATCAACAACGGATACAAGGTCATCGTCATCATCGGCGGCGATTCGGCCCTCAACGATGCGGTGAATTGCCTGATGCAGACCGGGAAACAGACGCGCGACAGTATCCGGCTCGGACTTGTTCCCAACGGACTGATGAATGACTTCGCCCATTTCTGGGACATGAAGGAAGGGGAGTACGACCGCCAGATAGCCGCCATTGCCGAAGGCCGCGTCAGGAAAATCGACCTGGGGTGCATGCGCTACACCAACAAGAAAGGGGAGAAGTGTCACCGCTATTTCCTGAATTGCATCAACGTGGGACTGATAGCCTCCATCATGAACTTGCGCAGGCAGACGCGCCACGTGCTGGGGTCACGCACGCTGTCGTTCATCTTCTCGTTCCTGCTGCTCGTCTTCCAGCGGATGGAGTATAAAATGAAAATCCGCGTCAACGACTCCGTCATCGACCGCAAGGTGATGACCGTGTGCGTGGGCAATGCCAACGGTTACGGACAGACGCCCAACGCCGTGCCTTACAACGGGATGCTCGACGTGTCGGTGGTNTATCATCCGGAGATGACCCAACTCTTTGAGGGCATTTACCTCTTTGTGAAGGGTAAATTCCTCAATCACCGCAGCGTGCATCCTTACCGCACGAAGGAAATCGTGTTCGAACAGGCGTCGCGCGCGCTTGTCGGTATCGACGGACGGCTCATGAACACGCCCGAAGGCGCCTTCACGGTCAGCGTCCACCCGGAAGTCATCAACTTCCTTATCCCATCTTAGAAATCTTGCGGAGCTTCTCCTCGTCGATGATTTTGATTTTCCTTCCGTCGGTGGCAATCAGACGCTCACTGGCAAAAGTGGAGAGGGTGCGGATGGCGTTGGACGTGGTCATGTTGGACAGATTGGCCAAGTCTTCCCTGCTCAGGTAAATGCTGATGGTGTAACCGTCCTCCTCCACGCCGTAATTGTCTTTGAGAAACAGCAGCGCCTCGGCCAGCCGGCCGCGGATGTGCTTCTGCGTGAGGTTGACGATGCGGCTGTCCGACCGGCCCAGTTCGACCGACAACTGACGGATGAAGAAAATACTGATGGCCGGATTGCCGCGGAAGAGTTTGAGCATNATGTGAATGGGTATCATACCGATGACCGTGGGTTCGAGCGACATGGCCGCCGTCTTGTAACATTCGTTGGCGAAAGCGGCGCGATAACCGAAAAACTCCAGGGGTTTCAACACGCGGATAATCTGGTTGCGCCCGCCGATACCGTCCTTGAAGATTTTCACTTTCCCCTTGNCCAGGCACAATATGTGGTCGGGGTCGTCGTCTTCCTTGTAGATAATCTCATTCTTCTTGAAATGCCTGACGGTCATGAACTCGTCAAGCAATTGTTTTTCTCCGTCGGTGAGCGGTGCCCACAAGGCGGCGATGTCTTGAATGATTTGCTGCTTCTGAGTCTCTTTCGTCATCACCATAGTCATCGGTATTGCCCTGCAAATGTACGTTTTTTTTGATAATCATTTAAAATATTTGACGAAAAATATATTATAAAACATAATTTTCGTGTATTTTGGTAAATTCCAAGCCCGATTATTTTGCGGAAATGCCGATTTTTTCTAATTTTACGCTCATATTACTATTACACGGCAACAAGCATTTATTATAACCTTAATACAGAGCTATGAGTTATCTGAGATTCGAAAAGGCGCTGATGACCAATCTGGAGGAGTCGCTTCCCAAGGAGCTGCTCCGCACCAACAGGTCGGGCGCTTATTCGTGTTCTACTATCGTAGATTGCAACATCCGGAAATATCATGGTCTTTTGGTCGTGCCGGTGCCCGAGTTGGACGATGAGAACCACGTATTGCTCTCCTCGCTCGACTGCACGGTCATCCAGCACGGTGCCGAGTTCAACCTGGGTCTGCACAAGTACCAGGGGAACAATTACAGTCCCAAAGGACACAAGTATATCCGGGAGTTTGATTGTGACAAAGTGCCGACCACGCTCTACCGTGTGGGCGGCGTCCTCCTCAAGAAGGAAGTGGTCTTCCAGCATTATGAGGACCGCATCCTGCTGCGCTACACCCTGGTCGATGCCCATTCCGCCACGACGCTCCGTTTCCGTCCGTTCCTGGCCTTCCGCAGCGTGCGCCAGTTTACGCACGAGAACGCGACGGCCTCGCGCGAATACCACGAAGTGGACAACGGAATCAAGACCTGCATGTATGCCGGATACCCCGACCTGTACATGCAGTTCAACAAGCAGAACACGTTCGTGTTCCAGCCCGACTGGTACCGCGGTGTGGAATATCCCAAAGAGCAGGAGCGCGGCTACGCGTCCAACGAGGACCTGTACGTGCCCGGCTATTTCGAGATGAGCATCCGCAANGGCGAGAGCGTCGTNTTCTCCGCCTCCACGTCGGAAATCAAGTCGGGTACGCTGAAGAATCTCTTCGAGAAGGAAGTGGAGGAGCGCGCGCCGCGCGACAATTTCTTCCATTGCCTGGTCAACGCCGCCCACCAGTTTCATATCCGCACGAAGAAGGACGAGCGCTATATCCTGGCCGGTTATCCGTGGTTCAAGTGCCGCGCCCGCGACACGTTCATCTCGCTTCCCGGTCTGACGCTGGCCATCAAGGAGCAGGATTACTTCGAACTGGTGATGAAGACCGCCGAGAGAGAGCTGCGCGCCTTCATGAGCGGCAAGCCGAAGAAGGGCATGATCTATGAGATGGAGCAGCCCGACGTGCCCCTCTGGTGTGTCTGGGCCATTCAGCAATACGCCAAGGAAGCCGGCAAGGAGAAGTGTCTGAAGATGTACGGCAAACTGGTCAGGGACATCATCGACTACATCGTGGCCGGCAAGCATCCCAACCTGTCGCTCGAGGACAACGGACTGCTGCACACCGAAGGCCGCGACAAGGCCGTGACGTGGATGAACTCCACGGCCAACGGACGTCCCGTGGTGCCGCGTACCGGATTCATCGTCGAATTCAATGCCTTGTGGTACAACGCGCTGAAGTTCGGCGCCTCCCTGGCCGCCGAGGCCCAGGACGCCAAGCGCGCCGAGGACCTGGAGAAGCGCGCCGCGCTGGCCAAGCAGTCGTTTGTGGAGACGTTCCTCAACGAGTACGGTTACCTGTTCGACTACGTGGACGGCAACATGATGGACTGGAGCGTGCGCCCCAACATGATATTCGCCGTGGCGTTCGATTATTCCCCGCTTTCGCAGGAACAGATGAAGGGCGTGCTCGACGTCTGTACCCGTGAACTGCTCACGCCGAAGGGCTTGCGCTCGCTTTCGCCCAAGAGCGGCGGATACAATCCGATTTACGTCGGTCCGCAGACGCAGCGCGACTACGCTTACCACCAGGGTACGGCATGGCCGTGGCTCGGCGGATTCTACATGGAGGCCTGTCTGAAACTCTACAAGCGCACGCGCTTGAGTTTTATCGAGCGTCAGATGGTGGGCTATGAGGACGAGATGAGCTACCACTGCCTGGGTACCATCAGTGAACTGTTTGACGGCAATCCGCCGTTCCACGGACGTGGCGCCACCTCGTTCGCCATGAACGTGGGCGAAATCCTGCGGACGCTGTCGATTATGGAGAAATATCAATATCAATAACGGGAGGAACGACAATGAAAGTATTAATGTTCGGATGGGAGTATCCTCCTCATGTCTATGGCGGACTGGCCACCGCCAACTACGGTATCTCGCAGGGCCTGCACGCCCAGGGCGACGTGGAGACCGTCCTGTGTCTGCCCAAGCCTTGGGGCGATGAGGACCAGAGCGCCTGCAAGATTGTGGCCATGAACGCCGTGCCCATCGCCTGGCGCGACGTCAATTACGATTATGTGCGCGACCGTGTGGGCAACATCATGCCGCCCGAGGATTACTTCCGCTATCGCGACCATATCTATGCCGACTTCAATTACATGCACGTCAACGACCTGGGCTGCATGGAATTNGCCGGCGGATATCCCGGCAACCTGCATGACGAGATCAACAACTATTCCGTCATCGCCGGTGTCGTGGCGCGCGCCGAGACGTTCGACATCATCCATGCGCACGACTGGTTGACCTATCCTGCCGGCATCCATGCCAAACAGGTGAGCGGCAAACCGCTGTGCATCCATGTGCACGCCACCGACTTCGACCGCAGCCGCGGCAAGGTGAACCCTACCGTCTATTCCATCGAGAAGGACGGTATGGACAATGCCGACTGCATCATGTGCGTGTCGGAACTCACGCGGCAGACGGTCATCAACCAGTATCATCAGGACCCGCGCAAGGTGTTCACCGTCCACAATGCGGTGTATCCCCTGCGTCAGGAGCTCCAGGACATNCCGCGTCCCGACCATACGGGCAAGGACAAGGTGGTGACGTTCCTCGGACGCATCACGATGCAGAAAGGTCCGGAATACTTTGTCGAGGCGGCCAACATGGTGCTGCACCGCACGCGCAACATCCGTTTCTGCTTTGCCGGCAGCGGCGACATGATGGAACAGATGATTTACCTGGCCGCCGAGCGCGGCATCGCCGACCGTTTNCACTTCCCCGGATTCATGCGCGGCAAACAGGTGTACGAGTGCCTGAAAGACTCCGACGTGTACGTGATGCCTTCCGTGAGCGAACCGTTCGGCATCTCTCCGCTGGAGGCCATGCAGTGCGGCACGCCGACGATTATCTCCAAGCAGAGCGGATGCGCGGAAATCCTGACCAACTGTATCAAGGTCGACTACTGGGACATTCACGCCATCGCCGACGCGATGTATTCCATTTGCAACAACGAGAGTCTGTTCCGCTATCTCCAGGAAGANGGCAAGAAGGAAGTAGACCAGATCACCTGGGAGAAAGTGGGCGCATGGATTAAAGAACTGTATGAGCGCACGATGGGGTGGAAATAAGACCGCGCCNGAAGTCGCCGATAAAAAGAAACAATAAAAACAAGAATAGATGAAAACCATTTGCTTGTATTTTGAGATTCATCAAATCATTCATCTCAAACGGTACCGCTTCTTCGACATCGGTACCGACCATTACTACTATGATGACTATGAGAACGAGCGCAGCATCAGTGACATCGCCGCCCGCTCTTATATGCCCGCCCTGAACGCCTTGCAGGAAATGATTCGCCAGAACGGCAAGTATTTCAAGGTGGCCTTCTCGCTTTCCGGTACCGGTATAGAACAGTTGGAAATGCACGCTCCGCAAGTGTTGGAGAAACTGCAGGAGCTCAACGAGACCGGTTGTGTGGAATTCCTCGCCGAACCGTATTCCCACGGNCTGTCCTCACTCATCAACGAGGAGAGTTTTGCNGCCGACGTCAGAAAACANTGCGTCAAGATGCAGGAATACTTCGGACAGACGCCGAAAGTGCTGCGCAACTCGTCGCTCATCTACAGCGACGACATCGGTCTGCAGGCCTCCCAGATGGGATTCAAGGGCATGCTCACCGAGGGAGCCAAACACGTGTTGGGCTGGAAGTCGCCCCACTATGTGTACAACTGTGCGCTGGCGCCCAACCTGAAACTCCTGCTCCGCGACGTCAACCTGAGCGATGACATCTCGCTGCGCTTCAACAACAGCGAGTGGGAGGGCTATCCGCTCTTCGCCGACCGCTATGTGGACGAAATCGCCGCCCTGCCCGAGGAGGAACAGGTCATCAATATCTTCATGGAACTCTCTGCGNTGGGTATCGCCCAACCGCTTTCGAGCAACATCCTGGAATTCCTCAAGGCCATTCCCGCCTGTGCCAAGAGCAAGGGCATCACGTTCTCCACGCCGACCGAGATTTGCATGAAGATGAAGTCGGTGGGCAGCGTCGACGTGCCCGACACCCTTTCGTGGGTCGACGAGGAGCGCGACGTGAGTTGCTGGCTCGGCAATCCGATGCAGCGCGAGGCGTTCAACAAGCTCTACAGCGTGGCCGACCGCGTGCGCATCGCCAACGACCCGCGCCTGAACCAGGACTGGGATTACCTGCAGGCCAGCAACAATTTCCGGTTTATGACCACCAAACCGTCCAACGTGGGCCTGGACCGCGGCATCTACAGCAGTCCGTTCGACGCTTTCACCAACTACATGAACATTCTCGGCGACTTCATCAACAGGGTCACGAGACTCTATCCCGAGGAGATAGACAATGACGAACTCAATGCCTTGCTCACCACCATCAAGAATCAGGGTGACGAGATNGAGATGAAGGAAAAGGAAATCGTCCGTCTCCAGACCAAGATAGAGAAGATGGAGGCCGAGGAGGACAAGCTCCGGGCNAAAGTGGAGAAAGAAAAGACGAAGAAACCGGCCGCCAAGAAAGCGGCGAAATAANACGACAAGCCCGACGCNNCCGTCGGGCTTGTCGCGTATTGAGCCCCGAATCACCAGACCTTTCGTTCCGGCCTTGACCCGCAGACCCGNGATGTTGTAGGTAAAAAATTACAACGCCTCGTCATCGGGGCGTTGTATATTTCCGGTAGCGGAACGGGCCGCCTTGNGGCGTCCCGTTTTTTTCCGCTTCATCCATTCCGCTTTGCGCCGCTCGTACTCCTCGCGGTGACGCTCCAGAAAATTGTCGGCCATCCTTATTTGAACTTACTGTAGATGACGCTGATCTGAATNTCGTCGTAAGGATTGGCGCTTCCGCCCACGAGCCGCGTACTGGTGAGCGACATGTCGTGCACCACCTTGCTGATGGCCGTATAGGTTGTGGAACCCGACGTGACGGTGGTCGTGGTGAGCGATACGGGGATGATGACCACCTTGTTCCAGTCGGCCGACACCGTGCCGCTCTGCAGGTTGTCGTACATATAGTTGATCATGCCGCTGATGTTGTGGAACGTGTACGTGTTGTACGTCTCGTCATACGAGGTCTGGAACGAGTTGGTGTTGTTGATGATCTGCTCATTCTCGAAAAACGAGTACAGACTGTCCTTGGGAATCATCATCAGCGTCTCGGGAATGTCGAGCGTATACTCGCTCTCGATGGAGTTGTTCAGGCGCGTCAGCACGATTTTGGCCGTGTTGAGCGTGTCGCCCTCATGACCGCTCATGATTTCCTCCACGGGCAGCGTCATCTCGGTGAAGATGCCTGCGGGCGTCTTCAGGTAAGTGCAGGTGTTGTCGTCCACCAGCGAGGCCAGCGTACCCTCGTCGTTGGAAATCTTCGTGGTCTGAATCACTTCTTCCGTTCCGCTGTAGGTCACCGTACCGTTGTAGATGGTGTCGTTGCCGGCCGTGTTGACGGTATGATAGCGNAANTACACCTTCAGTTGGGAATTGTAGATGTAAGGCATGGCGCCCAGACCCGATACCGACTTGAAATAAAAACCGGGCACCACGTCGTGGATGAAGCGGTACGAGTTGCTGAACGACTGCGTCGTACCGTCGTCNTCCTTGTCGGCATAATACTTCCGCATGATGTACGTGCCGTAATTGTCATACGTCGTGCCGTCCTCATCGGTGTAGGGCGTGTTGAGCTCGATGCGGATGCTCGGCGTATAACTGCTGCTCGAACGCTCCGACTCGCTCACGCTGTAGTCTACCAGACTGTACACCTTGTCCACCTTGTAATTGTCNGTGCTCACATAGCCNTCCTTCTCCGGATCGAAACTGGTGTAATAGTTGACACTCTCCTCGTAAGGCTTGGTCAGTTCGTAGGCGGTGAGCTTCATCTGCGTGGTGGAGTCGCCGTAAAACTCGTCGTAGAACAGGCGTATCTCGCAGGAGTCGGCGATAATCTCGCCCGTCGAAGACACACTGGCGATGCTGTCCTTGAGCGGAAAACCGTAGTTTTCCAGCGTGGCGAACTGCACCATGAAGTCGGCCGTGATGTAGGAGCCTGTCTCCGGGTCGCGGATGCGGCCCAGGTATCCGATGTTGTTACGGGAGAGAACGGAGTCGGCCAGTATGGATTGCGTGCTGACGGTAAACGTGTCGGCGACAATCTCCAGGTGGTCCATGTTATCTGTCAGTGAGACGCCGATGCTGTCGGTGGTCTCGTCGCAAGCGGTCATCGCGAAAGCGGCAATCAGGGCCGCAAGAGAAAACTTGATTTTCATTGAAGCGTTCGTGTCTTAATGAAGTTGAAGGCACCGCCGCCGTAGGCGGGGCGGGGCACCATGGGAATCAGTTATTCGTCAGGACAAAGTTTTTTGAAAAATTTCCGGTAAGCCTCGACAAACTCGCTGCCGGGGAATTTCATGATGGGGAGCTTCTTCTCCTTGGCGTAAGTCAGCAACTCCTTGTTGACCTTCTTGCCGGCCTCCACCACGCCGTCGCTGTAGTCGATGGCCATCTTGCCCAGTTCGATGAAGTCGAAACTCTCATTGTAGGCGTCCAGCAGCTGGCTCTTGGCCTCGCGGAATTCCAGACACGCCTTGAACTTGTCGCCCAAGTCGTTTTTCAGCTGATTGGCAAAGAGNGAAGTGATCACCTTCGTGTGGGCGAAGGAGGGCTCCTCATGATAAGCCGTCTTGATATAGAGCGGCACCACGGCGCTCATCCAGCCCTGGCACACCACGATGTCGGGCACCCAGCGCAGTTTTTTCACCGTCTCCAGCACGCCGCGCGCAAAGAAAATGGCCCGCTCGCCGTTGTCGGGATACTCCTCTCCGCTCTCGTCCGTTTCCATGCGGCGCTTGGAGAAGTAGTCTTCATTGTCGATGAAATAGACCTGCAGGCGTGAAGTGGGGATGGAGGCCACCTTGATAATCAGCGGGTGGTCGGTATCATTGATAATCAGGTTCATGCCCGACAGCCGGATGACCTCGTGCAATTGCCCCCTGCGCTCGTTGATGGTACCCCATTTCGGCATGAACGTGCGAATCTCGAATCCGCTTTCCTGCATCTTCTGCGGGAGTTCCCTGCCCATAATGGAAATGTCGGTCTCAGGAACGTAAGGAGCGATTTCCTGATTGATGAATAGTATTTTCTTTGCCATACATGTTGGATTTTCCATGCAAAGGTACGAAAAAAATGCGAAAAGACNGACAATATTTTTTGAAAACCCCCAAAAAGGCGGCGAGAATTGGCATATTTTTAAAATTATTCTTTCTTATTTAAGAAAAAAGTAGTTATTTTGCACCGCCCGTTGCGGTGTGTGATACCGTCGGGCAGGTAAAGAGTGAGGAAAGAAATGCAAGTATTTGAAAGTATCGCCGCCCTGCAGAACGCCTTGTTTGACGACCGCAAACAGGGCAAGTCGGTGGGTCTGGTGCCCACGATGGGCGCGCTGCACGAAGGCCATGCCTCCCTGGTGCGCCGCAGTGTTGAAGACAATGACGTGACGGTCGTCTCGGTATTCCTGAATCCGACACAGTTCAACGACCAGGGCGACCTGGACCGTTACCCCCGCACGCTCGACGCCGACTGTGCGCTGCTCGAGAAGGAAGGCGCCACGTATGTGCTCGCGCCCTCCGTCAGGGAGATGTATCCCCAGCCCGACACCCGCCGCTTTGAGTTCCCCCCGCAGTCGACCGTCATGGAAGGCGCCAAGCGTCCCGGTCATTTCAACGGCGTATGCCAGGTGGTGAGCCGCCTGTTCTACATCGTCCGTCCCGACAGGGCCTATTTCGGCGAGAAAGACTGGCAGCAGATAGCCGTCGTCAAGCGGCTTGTCGGCTATATCGGCGTGCCCGTGCAGATAGTGGAATGTCCCATCATCCGCGAGAAAGACGGTCTGGCCATGAGTTCACGCAACAGTCTGCTCACGCCCGAGGAGCGCGCCATCGCGCCCGAAATCTACAAGGCGCTCCAGGCCAGCGTGGCCTACGCCAAGGACCATACCGTTGAGGAGACGCACGACAAGACCGTGGCCGACATCAACGCCGTGGAAGGACTGGAGGTGGAATACTTCTCCATCGTCGACGGCAACACGCTGCTCGACGTCCGGTCGTGGGACGAGAGCCCCTATGTCGTGGGATGCATCACCGTGTATTGCGGCCATACCCCCATCCGCTTGATAGACCACATCCGTTACAAGGGTTAAAACACCAGAGGCAATGACCATAGAAGTATTGAAAAGCAAACTGCATTGTGTCAGGGTGACCGATGCCAACTTGAATTACATGGGCAGCATCACCATCGATGAAGACCTGATGGACGCCGCCGGAATGATTGCCGGAGAGAAGGTGCAGGTGGTCGACAAGGACAACGGCGAGCGCCTGGAGACCTACATCATCAAGGGNCCCCGCGGCTCCGGATGCATCTGTCTCAACGGTGCCGCCGCCCGCAAGGTGCAGCCGGGCGATACCGTCATCATCATCTCCTATGCGCGGATGGACTTCGAGGAAGCCCGCCACTTCACTCCCCGCATCGTCTTCCCCAAGGAAGGAAACAAACTTTGATTTTATCAAAAAAGCGTTTGTCGG
>Ga0065709_1029459_pt1 | contig 20945 bp, 14 predicted proteins | sample Hoacrofraction14_2_FD_59096 | JGI IMG/M metagenome (GOLD analysis project Ga0065709, IMG submission 59096) | Hoatzin crop microbial communities from Cojedes, Venezuela, sample from fiber fraction 14 v1 | ecosystem: Host-associated > Birds > Digestive system > Esophagus > Crop | place: Venezuela...
AAAATCATATTATTTTCTTCAGGCGCATTCATGGATTAAAGGTACGGCGGAGACTTTGCGCATTTTTGTCCGCTGCGCGTTTAAATGAATGCACGGGCCTAAAGCAGCTTTCTGCTTGGCGCGGGCGAAGCGCGGCCGGCGGCATCGGGCGGTTTTTCGGGAACTGGAATCGACGGCCGCCTTTCCTGCACGGGGGCATCCGCCGCACAAGGGAATTTTTGCGAAGGATACGCACGGCGGTTCTTTAATTCTCAGCTTTGTACCAATACGGTTTGAAGAAGCCGGAGGCATTTATGCAGATTATAGTTGTGGGCTGCGGCAAGGTCGGAACGAGGCTTGCCAATCAGCTTTGCGCGGACGGGAACGACGTCACCGTAATCGACAAGAACAAAGAACAGCTCGCCGCCCTGAGCGACAGCTACGACATCCTGGCCCTCGACGGGGACGGATCGAGCTATGCGACGCTGCAGGACGCGGGGATCGAGGAAGCCGATATCCTCATTTCGGTCACGGATTCCGACGAGAAGAACCTGCTGTGCTGCCTTATCGCGAAAAAGTCGGGCGGCGTGGCGACGATCGCCCGGGTCAGGAACCCGATTTATTTTGAAGAGGTCAGCTTCTTCCGCGAGAATTTCGGCCTTTCGATGGCCGTCAACCCCGAGATGGCGGGCGCGGCGGAAATAGCAAGGGTGTTCCGCTTCCCATCGGCCATAAGCATAGAGACTTTTTCGAAGGGCAATGTAGAGCTTTTGACGTTCAGCCTCTCCGACGACAGCGTTCTAAGCGGCAAGCCCTTAAAGTACATCCACTCGCATTTAAAATGCGACGTCCTAGTCGTCGTCGCAAAGCGCGGCGACGAGGTCGTGATCCCTTCCGGCGATTTTATCGTGCAGGGCGGAGACCACCTTTCGATCGTCTACAGCCCGGGACAGGAGCATGAGTTCTTCAGGAAAATAGGCGTTGAGACGAACCGCGTGCGCACTGTAATGATAATCGGCGGCGGCAAGATGTCGGTCTACCTCGCCAAAAAGCTCCTGCGCGAGGGCATGCAGGTCAAGATCGTCGAAATCGACCGCGCCCGCTGCGAGCAGCTCTCCGAGATGCTCCCGAAAGCGCAGATAATCAACGCGGACGGGATCGACGAGGACGTCCTCACCGAGGAGGGGATAGAGCACGTCGAAGGCTTCGCGGCCCTGACCGGCATCGACGAGCAGAACATCATGATGGCCCTCTTCGCCAAGAGCCGCAACCCGAAGGTAAAGCTCGTCACGAAGATCGCGCGCATCGGCTTTAAGTCGGTGGTCTCCTCGCTGAACCTCGGCACGATCGTCAACCCGAAGGACATCACCGCGGACTTCCTGCTGCAGTTCGTCAGGGCGAAGAAGGCCTCGCGCGGCAGCAACATCGAGAACCTCTACACCCTCGCGAACGCGGAGGCGGAGGCGATCGAGATTCAGGTGAAGGAAGCCTCGAAGGCGACCGGCGTGCCCCTTATGAAAATGGATATCAAGCCTAACATCCTGATCGGGAAAATATACCGCAGCGGCAAGCTCTTCACGCCGTCGGGCTCGGACACCATAGAAGTCGGCGATTCGATCGTCCTGGTCGCGCTGAGCAAGGACAAGGTCACTAACCTTGACGATATTCTTGTCGGAGGATGGAGCTGATTATGAACCATAGAATGGTCTCTTACATCCTCGGCAACATACTCGAAGTCGAGGCGGCGCTGATGCTTCTGCCGGCGCTGGTGGCGCTCATTTACGGAGAGGGCGCGGGCTGGTGGTTCGTCGCGGTCGCGGCGGGGGCTTTCGCCGTCGGCAAGCTCCTTTCGCTCAAAAAGCCGAAGAACAGGAAAGTATACGCGCGCGACGGCTTCGTCGCGGTCGCGCTCGCCTGGCTCTTGATGTCGGTCGTCGGAGCCATGCCGTTTACGCTGACCGGCGACATACCGCACTTCGTCGACGCGGTTTTCGAGACGGTGTCGGGCTTTACCACGACGGGATCTTCGATAATGTCCGCGGTCGAGCAGATGAACAAGTGCTGCCTCTTCTGGAGGAGCTTCACGCACTGGATCGGCGGAATGGGGATCTTCGTGTTCATGATCGCCGTCGTGCCGCTCCTCGGAGGCTCGACCTTCAACCTGATGAAAGCGGAGAGCCCGGGCCCCGTAGTCGGCAAGTTCGTCCCGAAGATCAGGGACAGCGCCTTCATCCTCTATGCCATCTATCTTGCGATAACGATCGCGATGGTCATCCTCCTGGTCGTATTCGGGATGCCGCTCTTCGAAGCCCTCTGCCACACATTCGGCTCGGTCGGGACCGGCGGCTTCTCGGTCAAGAACGACTGCTACAAGTCGTATTCGCCGGCGCTCCAGAACATTACGACCTTCTTCATGATCGCCTGCGGAATCAACTTCCAGCTTTATTTCTACCTGATCGCGAAGAAATTCAAGCTCGCGTTCAGGATGACTGAGGTCCGCGCCTACCTCGGGATAATAGCGGCCTCGATAATCGCGATTTCGATAAATACGAGGAGCTACTTCGCAACCCTTGAGGAAACGGTCCGGGCGGCGTCTTTCCAGGTCGGGACGATAATAACGACGACCGGGTACATGACGACGGATTTCGACCTTTGGCCTTCATTTTCAAAGACGATCCTCGTGTGTTTGATGTTCATCGGCGCCTGCGCCGGCTCGACGGGCGGCGGCATAAAAGTCTCGCGCCTCGTCATTTTAACGAAGACATTGCGCCGCGAGCTCGCCAACCTGATCCATCCGCGCAACGTTAAGAAAATACAGTTCGACGGGGCTTCCGTCCCCGACGAGACGGTTAGGAACATCAGCGTATTCATAGCGGCCTACTTCGTCATAACCGCGGTTTCGGTGCTCCTCGTCAGCGTCGACGGCTTCGACATGACGACGAACTTCACCGCGGTCGCCGCGACTCTCAACAATATCGGCCCCGGGCTTTCCCAGGTCGGGCCGACGAAGAACTTCGGCTCGTTCTCCGATTTTTCGAAGTGCGTGATGATATTCGACATGCTCGCGGGCAGGCTGGAAATCTTCCCGATGCTCCTGCTCCTTACGCCGAAGAACTGGAAGAAGTATTGAACCGCCTCGGGCGGCCCGGAGGAACTGCTCTTATCGGCGGGAGCTTAAAAGCCCCGTCGATGGAGAGGCGAAGCTGCCGGCTGCCAATGAGCATGCAGCGGCGCCGCGTGCCGGCGGTACGCGGTCGGCGCCGGCCGAAGCGGAACGCAGACGGCGGAACGCGAATGTCCGCTTTTACAATGTGCCTGCACGGCGCGTCAATTTAGTTTTATCAAATGGCGTTTTAAATTTAAGACGCCGGCGCATCCAGGATGTCCGAACGCAAGCGGGCACGGAAAGAGGTTTTATGAGTGATCCTGAAAAAAAGCTGACAAGGGAAATGTACGAGACGCTGTCGCTTAAGCAGCTCGCCGACATAGGCAAGGCGCGCGGCCTAAAGCGCGTCACGGGAATCAAGAAAAATGATTTGATAAATAAGCTGCTCGAACTCGACCTCAGCCTGCCCTACGCAAAGCCGAAGAAGGCGGCGGAGGACGAGGGCGGCTCCAAGGCGGGGGAAACCCGGATCGATGCCGCGGAGGATATGGGCGGAGCCGGGGCTTCTTCTCAGGAAGCGGAAGAAGAAGGCGGCGAAGCTGAAAGGCTCCCGAGGAACAAGAAGCGCGCCAGGGGCGGCAGGGGCAAGAAGGCCAATGCCGCTAGGGAAGCGGCTGCAGAAGAGCAGGACAGAGGATATGAGGACCCGGACGCCGAAGAGCCTGAATTTGAAGGCGATGAGGCGGCGCGCGGCGATGCGGACGGCCGCTATGAGGACGAAAAAGATCCCGAGGACGCAGAAGAGGCTTACGAATCCGAGGACGGCGCGGACGCCGACGAATGGGACGAGGAAGAAGACTCCGAAAGGCACGGCGGCAGACGTTCCCAGAGAAAAAACCAGCGGGAAAAAGGCAGAAAGAAGAACCAGGGCAAGAAGCGCGGAAAGAAGAAGGGCGCAGACGCCGAGGACGGAGCCGACGAGGCCGCGGAAGCGGCCGAGGGAGAGGACGGCAAGAAGGAGCCGCCGCGCCTCCAGAGCGGCGACCCGAACTTCGTGTGCGGGACGCTTGAGATAATGGCCGACGGCACCTATGGATTCCTGCATGATGACGAGCCAAAGCAGAACGCAAGGGACGTATACGTCTCGCGGATGTTCATCCACAAATACCACTTGAGGACGGGCGACAGGATCGAGGGAGTAAAGGGCAAGGGAACCTCGAACTCCAAGAACGAGTCGCTGATCTATGCGTATACGATAAACGGCTATCCCGCCGAGGAGGAAAAGAACAGGGTGACCTTCGAGCACCTGACGCCGATCTTCCCCGACAGGAGGATAAAGCTTGAGCACGAGGGCGGCTCGGTCGCGATGCGCGTGGTCGACCTCATCTCGCCGATCGGCCGCGGGCAGCGAGGCATGATCGTCTCCCCGCCGAAGGCAGGAAAGACGACGCTGCTTAAGGACATCGCACACGCTATTCTGGCAGAGGATCCCGAAAGCCACCTCATGATACTGCTCGTAGACGAGCGCCCCGAGGAAGTCACGGATATGCGCGAGTCCGTTCAGGGCGTCAACGTGAAGGTCATTTCCTCGACCTTTGACGAGACGCCCGAGCACCACAGGAAGGTCGCGGAGCAGACGATTGAGAGGGCGAAGCGCTTGGTCGAGCTCGGCGAGGACGTAGTGATCCTGCTCGACTCGATAACGCGCCTTACCCGCGCCAACAACGTCCTCGTGCCGCCGAGCGGCAGGACGCTTTCCGGCGGCCTCGACCCGACGGCCCTCAATATGCCCAAGCGCTTCTTCGGAGCCGCCCGAAACATGCGCGAAGGCGGCAGTTTGACCATTCTCGCGACTGCCCTCATCGACACGGGCAGCAAGATGGACGACGTCGTCTACGAGGAGTTCAAGGGCACGGGCAACATGGAGCTCATCCTCGACAGGAAGCTGCAGGAGAGGCGCATCTTCCCGGCCATCGACATCGCCCGCTCGGGAACGCGCCGCGAGGACCTGCTCCTGACGACGCAGGAGTGCGCCGCCGTCAATCTCATAAGGAAGCGCCTGAACGGACAGAAGGCGGAGGAGGCCACCGAAGCCCTCCTCAACGCGTTCACGAAGCTGCCGACCAACGAGCAGGTCGTGCGCACGGTCCTTACGCGCTGGAACCAGAACAGCTGAAACGAAGAATTTTAAGGCCTGCGCGGAAAATGCGGATCCGCGCGGGCCGCGTTTTCCCGCGGCACAGGGCGGCAAGGCGGGGCCTTACCTGCCCGATATCGCAGGCGCGCGCCCGCGTCCGCCTTGCCCATGCCTTGAGTTTGTTGTATAGTTGTGGGCGGCGTTCATTTTCAAAAAATGAAATGACAAGACAATTTTGGAGATATATATGAGCAATATGCGTGAAGCATGCGGCGTATTCGGAGTGTACGACCCGAAGGGAGCTCAGGCGGCTCCGACGGTCTATTACGGGCTCCTTGCCCTGCAGCACCGCGGACAGGAGAGCTGCGGAATCGCGGTGAGCGATACCGAAGAGCCGAAGGTCGCGGTCAGGGTCGAAAAGGGCATGGGACTCGTAAATGAGGTCTTCGACGCGGCCAAGATCGACCGCCTCTACGGCAATATCGCGGTGGGGCACGTGCGCTACTCGACGGCCGGGGCGAGCACCCCGGAGAACGCGCAGCCGCTGGTCCTCCACTATATAAAGGGCATACTCGCGCTGGCACACAACGGCAATCTGATAAATGCAAAGGAGCTGCGCGACGAGCTCGCCTATGACGGCGCCATTTTCCAGACGACGATCGACTCGGAGGTAATCGCCTACCACATCGCCCGCGAGCGGGTGAAGGCGAGGACCGTCGAAGAGGCGGTCAGCAGGGCGGTGAAGAAGGTCAAGGGGGCCTACAGCCTGGTGGTCATGTCGCCGAGGAAGCTGATCGGCGCGCGCGACCCCTTCGGCTTCAAGCCTCTGTGCATAGGAAAGCGCGGCGACGCCTACATCCTCTCGTCCGAGACCTGCGCTCTCGACACGGTCGGGGCGACGTTCGTGCGCGACGTCCTCCCGGGCGAGGTCGTGACTATAACGAAGGACGGCATCTCGTCCGACACCTCGGGCTGCATGGCGGACGAAAAGACGGCCCGCTGCATCTTTGAATATATTTACTTCGCGCGCCCCGACAGCGTTATCGACGGGGTGAGCGTCTATGAATCCAGGATCAAGGCGGGCCGCTTCCTTGCAAAGGACACGCCCGTCGACGCCGACATCGTAGTGGGCGTCCCCGAGTCAGGCAACGCGGCCGCGCTCGGCTATTCGCTCGAATCGGGAATCCCCTACGGCACCGCCTTCGTAAAGAACAGCTACGTCGGAAGGACCTTCATATCCCCGCGGCAGGACATGCGCGAGTCGGGCGTACAGGTCAAGCTGAACGTCCTTGAGAGCGCGGTCCGCGGCAAACGCGTGATCATGGTCGACGACTCGATCGTCCGCGGCACGACTTCGGACCGCATAGTCACGATGCTCCGCGAAAAGGGCGCGAAGGAAGTCCACATGAGGGTATCCTCGCCGCCGTTTCTGTGGCCGTGCTACTTCGGCACGGACGTTCCCGAGAGGAGCCAGCTCATCGCCTACAACCGCTCCCTCGAGGAGATCAGGAAAATAATAGGCGCCGACAGCCTCGGCTACCTCGGCATCGACCGCCTGCTCGAACTTTCCGAGGGGCTGCCGATATGCACGGGCTGCTTTACCGGCAAGTATCCGATGCCGACGCCGGAGCGCAACATCCACGACGACCTTGAGAGGTAAATGGACCGCCGCGGTCGAGCCTAAGGAACTTGGCCGCATCGGTGCATGGAGCCAGGCGCGGCTTATGGATCGCGCCGGATGAAGCGGACCGGGGACGCAGCCGGCGGTCGCGGGCAGGCAGCGGCACGCGTTCGGCGCCGGATGAAGCGGAGCGCGGACGGCAGAATGCGCAAGCCCGCTTTTTCCCGCGTCAAGGATTCATTTTCAAAAGATATCAAGAGCGGCGGAAGGGTTTTCCGCGCGCGGACAAGGAGATGCCATGGAGAGCAGGGACAGGTACGTAAGCCCGTTTTCGGAGCGGTACGCTAGCAGGAAGATGCAGGCGGTATTCTCGCCCGACATGAAGTTCCGCACCTGGAGGAGGCTGTGGATCGCGCTCGCCGAGACCGAGAAGGAGCTCGGGCTCCCGATCACGGACGAGCAGATCGAAGAGCTCAAGAGCCACGCCGACGACATCAATTACGCCGACGCGGAGGCCCGCGAGAAGGTCGTCCGCCACGACGTCATGAGCCACGTGTACGCCTATGGCCTGCAGTGCCCGAAGGCGAAGGGAATCATCCACCTCGGCGCGACCTCCTGCTACGTCGGCGACAACACCGACGTCATCATTATGCGCGAGGCCCTGAAGATCGTCCGCGGCAAGCTCCTCACGGCCATATCGCGCCTCGCGGACTTCGCCGAGGCCAACAAGGACCTCCCGACGCTCGCTTTCACGCACTTCCAGCCCGCCCAGCCGACGACGGTCGGAAAGAGGGCGACGCTTTGGATAAATGAATTCATGATGGACTTAGAGGACCTCGACTACGTCGTCTCGACCTTGAAGCTCCTCGGTTCGAAGGGGACGACGGGGACGCAGGCGTCCTTCCTTGAGCTCTTCGAGGGAGACCAGGAAAAGTGCGACGCCATCGACCCGATGATCGCGGAGAAGCTCGGCTTTTCGGGCTGCGTGCCTGTTAGCGGGCAGACCTACTCCAGGAAGACGGACACGCGAGTGTTGAACGTCCTTGCGGGAATCGCGGCGAGCGCCTCGAAGTTCTCCAACGACATCCGCCTCCTGCAGCACATGAAGGAAGTCGAAGAGCCCTTCGAGAAGGGACAGATCGGCTCTTCTGCGATGGCGTACAAGAGGAATCCCATGAGGTCGGAGAGGATTGGTTCGCTTTCGCGCTACGTCCTTTCGGACGTCATGAACCCGGCCATCACCTCGTCCGTCCAGTGGTTCGAGAGGACTCTCGACGACTCGGCGAACAAGCGCATCTCCGTGCCGGAAGCCTTCCTCGCGGTCGACGGCATCTTAGACCTCGTGTCTAACGTCGCGGACGGCCTTGTCGTCTATCCGAAGGTCATCGAGAAGCACCTTATGGCGGAGCTTCCGTTCATGGCCACCGAGAACATCATGATGGACGCTGTCAAGGCGGGCGGCGACCGCCAGGAGCTCCACGAGAAGATCCGCCGGCACTCCATGGCGGCGGGAAAGCGCGTCAAGGAAGAAGGGCTCGACAACGACCTCCTTACGCGCATCGCCTCCGACCCCGCCTTCGGCCTCGACGAAGAGGCGCTTAAGGCGGCGATGGACCCGAAGAAGTACGTCGGAAGGGCGCCGTACCAGACCGAGAAGTACCTGCGCGAGGTCGTCAGGCCGGTGCTCGAAGCCAACGCCGGCGCGGCGGAGGAGACCTCTGATATAAACGTGTGACGCTAAGGGGGATCATTTTAAAAGGCGGCATGCGCGTTCCGCTTTGCTGAATGCCCATGGCCCGCCGGCGGCTTTACTGCCGCGCCGGTTTAAATGAAGTCCAAAGCGTTTTATGGCACTGTCTTTTTGGCGGCGGAAGGGCGAGGGGCTTTTGAAGCCGCGAAGGGAGGAATTTATGGTTACTGCGGTAGTCGGAGTCAACTGGGGCGACGAGGGCAAGGGCAAGATAACGGACATGCTCGCCAAGGAGGCCGACATAATCGTGCGCTTCCAGGGCGGGGCGAACGCCGGGCACACGATAGTCAATTCTTACGGGCGCTTCGCGCTGCACACCCTTCCGTCGGGCGTGTTCTATGACCACACGACGAGCATCATCGGCAACGGCGTCGCCCTCAGGGTGGACAAGCTGATGCAGGAGATCGCGTCGATCGAGGAGCAGGGCGTGCCTAAGCCGAAGATCCTCGTGTCCGACCGCGCCCAGATCGTTATGGACTACCACGTGATCTTCGACGAGTGCGAGGAGGAGAGGCTCGCGGGCAAGTCCTTCGGCTCGACTAAGTCGGGGATCGCGCCCTTCTACGCGGACAAGTTCGCGAAGGTGGGCATCCAGGTGAGCGAGCTTTTGGACATGGAAGCCCTTGAGGAGAAGGTCGAGGGCATCCTCGAAAAGAAGAACATCCTCCTGAAGCACCTCTACGGGAAGGAGCCGATTGAAAAAGAAACGGTGATGGAGGAACTTCGGCGCTACGCAAAGGAGCTGAAGCCTTACGTCGCCGACACCTCGGCCTACCTCGACGCCGCACTCAAGGAGGGCAAAAACGTCCTCCTCGAAGGCCAGCTCGGGACGCTGAAGGATCCCGACCACGGCATTTACCCGATGGTCACCTCGTCCTCGACGCTCGCGGGCTACGGAGCCGTCGGAGCGGGCGTGCCGCCCTATGAAATAAAGCGCATCGTGGCCGTGACGAAGGCCTATTCCTCGGCCGTCGGCGCGGGAGAGTTCGTCTCGGAGATCTTCGGCGACGAGGCGGAGGAACTCAGGAAGCGCGGCGGCGACAAGGGCGAATACGGCGCGACCACGGGCCGCCCGAGGCGCGTGGGCTGGTACGACACGGTGGCCTCGCGCTACGGCTGCCGCCTGCAGGGGGCGACGGAGGTGGTGCTTACCGTCCTCGACCCGCTCGGCTACCTCGACGAGATCCCAGTTTGCACGGGCTACGAGATCGACGGCGAGGTCACGAAGGATTTCCCGCCGACTACGCTCTTGAAGAAGGCGAAGCCGGTGCTTGAGACCCTTCCCGGCTGGAAGTGCGACATCCGCGGCATAAAGAAGTACGAGGAGCTTCCGGAGAACTGCCGGAACTACATCGAGTTTATAGAAAAGGAACTCGGGTATCCGGTCACGATGGTCTCGAACGGGCCGGGCAGGGAGGATATCATTTACCGCTGAGAGCGAAGGCGCTGAGGCTGCGGAAACGGGGCATGACGCGCGCTACCGCTTAAGAAGTAAAATTTTCAACAAAAAGTTGAATAAAAAGTAAAGGGGCAGGACCTTAATGGTCCTGCCCCTGTGCTATAATGATTCATGTCGGGAGCGGCAGCCCCTCCTTTCTAAGTTGTCTTTTGCTTCGGCATCATCGATGCCGCTCCCGCGCCTTCTTAAAACCTGACGCCGAGGGACTTAAGCTTTTCGCAGGCGTCCTCGTAGGAGGTGAAGGCGAAAGAGGGGATTCCGAGCTGCCTGGCAGCCTTTACGTTCGCGGGAGTGTCGTCGATGTACACGCACTCGCCCGCGTTCAGGGAATATTTTTCAAGGAGGAGCTTGAATATTTCAGGATCGGGTTTTTTGAGCTTTACGCGGTATGAGAAGACTTGGCCGTCGGTGTATTTCAGGAAGCCGAAGGAGCCGTTCTTTTCACATTCCTCGAAGCCTTTCTCGGCCCAGTTGGAGAGGACGTAGACCTTGTATCCGGCTTCCTTAAGGCCCTTGACCCAGCCTTCGGCGTAGGGGAAGGCCGCGAGGCTCTCGTAGATGTGGTCCATCAGGAGCCTGAAGCCGCTTTCGTATTCTGGGACGCGCGCGGCCAGCTCATTTACGATGTCGCCGAAGGGCCGGACGGCGAGGTCGAGGTCGTGCCATTCATTGTGCTCGACGCAGTTTTCGGCAAAGGCCGCGATGGCTTCCTCCGAAATCCCTAAAGACCGCGCCTTGTCCTGCCACGGGAAGTCGATGAGGACGTGCCCGAGGTCGAAGATGACCGTTCCGACGGTCGGGGCCGCGCGCCTCTTTAAGAGGCGGAAGACCAGGAGCATGGCGTAGCAGAAGATGGGGATCAGCACCGTGCACACGAGGCTTGCCCGAAAGAGGGCTCCCGCGTGCTCGCTCTTCCCGAGCGCGAAGATGAAGGTCGCGGCGTAGAGCCCCAAAAGGAGGATGACGGCGGCGAGCGCGAGGATCCGCTTTAGTTTCATATTTTCCCCTTTCTTTAAAACATGGTACGGGGGTTAAGTTCACAGGCGTTTAGGATAGCACCAAAAATGGAACGGCTCAATACGCCTTAAATTTTTTGAAGGAAAAAGAGGAAAATGGAAATCCTTTTCGTATAACCTAGTAGAGACCCACGAAGGAGGCGCCATGTCCATAAGGGAAGAGATTGAGGAAAGGGAAGAGAGGGAGCTTTCGCCGTTCGCGTCGCTTTCGTCCGAATCGAGGGGACGGGACAGGCGCGAGGAGCCGGACGAGTTCAGGACGGCTTATATGCGCGACCGCGACCGAATCATCCACTGCAAGGCCTTCAGGAGGCTGAAGGACAAGACGCAGGTCTTCCTCCTCCCGCTAGGCGACCACTACAGGACGCGCCTTACGCACACGTTGGAGGTGGCCCAGATCTCGAAGACCGCGGCCAGGGCCCTGCGGCTCAACGAGGACCTGACCGAGGCGATCGCCCTCGGGCACGACCTCGGGCACACGCCCTTCGGCCACGCGGGCGAGCGCGCCCTCGATGAGGCTTTGAAAGAGGAGAACCTGAGAAAGCTTTTTCCCGCCGAAGTGCCGCTTAAAGGCTTTCATTTTCGGCACAACGAACAGAGCGTCAGGGTGGTCGAGAGGCTCGAAAAGGACGGCGAGGGCTTAAACCTTACCGCAGAGGTGCGGGACGGGATCTTAAACCACGAGATCCATACGGGCGCGGCGTCGCCCTTCACCTGCGAGGGGCAGGTGGTGCGGCTGTGCGACAAGATCGCCTACGTCCACCACGACCTCGACGACGCGGTCAGGGCGAACATCTTTGGCGAGGAAAAGGTGCCGGAGGCTTTGAAAATGAAGCTCGGCGACAGCCGCAAGAAGCGCCTCGACACCTTCATAAAGGATATGGTGACGGCCTCAAAGGGCGAGGGAGAGGTCCGGCTTTCGGATGGAATCATGGACGCCCTTATGGACATGCGGCGCTTCATGAACGAGGAGCTCTACACGAACCCCGCGGCGAAGTCGGAGGAGAAGAAGGCGGAGCTAATGGTCAGGACGCTCTTTGAGTATTACATAAAGAATCCCGACAAGCTCCCCGAAAAGGAGCAGGCGGCAGCGGACAGGGAAGGCTTTTGCAGGGCGCTTGACGGCGGCAGCGATGAGGCCAGGGCGAAGGGCGCCGAGAGGCTGATAGTGGCCGTGACGGACTACATTTCCGGGATGACCGACATGTACGCGGTCAGGACCTACAGCGAGCTTTTCATACCAAAACCGTGGTCGGTTTATTGAGGCGGGCGGATGAAATATTCTGATGAGTTGATCGACCGGGTGAGGTCGGCGAACGATATAGTCGACGTAATCGGCGAGCGCGTCAATCTCAAGCGCAGCGGCAGCCGGTATACCGGGCTTTGCCCGTTCCACAACGAGAAGACGCCTTCATTTTCAGTCGACAGGAGCAGCCAGCTCTTCTACTGCTTCGGATGCCATGCCGGAGGAACCGTGTTCCATTTTAAAATGAGATACGACAACATGACCTTCCCCGAGGCGGTCGAGTCGCTGGCAGAGAGGGCGGGGATACAGCTACCCAAGCGCGAAGAGTCGAAAAGCGACAAAGAGAAGGCGGGCAGGCGGGAGAAGCTGCTTGAGATATACAAGGCGGCGGCCATTTTCTATTACGGGCAGCTAAGGAAGCAGGGAGCCGAGCCCGCAAGGAAGTACCTTTCCGGCAGGAAGGTTTCGGAGAAAATGGTCCACGACTTCGGGATCGGGTATTCCCCGCAGAACGGCGGGCTCTACAGCCTGCTGAAGGAGAAGGGTTACTCCGACGAGCTCCTTGAAGCTTCGGGGCTTTTCACCTTCAGGGAGAACCAGGGGGTGTACGACAAGTTCTGGAACAGGATCATGTTCCCGATATCGGACTCCAGAGGCAGGGTGATCGCCTTCGGTGGAAGGGTCATGGGCGACGGGAAGCCGAAGTACCTGAACTCTCCCGAGACGGAGATCTTCAACAAGAGGCGCAACCTCTACGGACTCAACATAGCGCGCTCGTCGAGGCTCGGGTATAAGATCCTCTGCGAGGGGTACATGGACGTCATAAGCCTGCATCAGGCGGGCTTCGACTGCGCGGTGGCCTCGCTCGGGACGGCCCTGACGGGAGAGCAGGTATCCCTCCTTCGGAGGTTCACGGACAAGGTGCTGCTCATTTACGACTCGGACGCGGCGGGGCAGAACGCCACGCGCCTCGCGCTCCCGCTCCTAAAGCGCGCGGGGATGAGCGTCAGGTCGGTGAGCCTCGCCCCCTGCAAGGATCCGGACGAGTTCCTGAAGGCCTACGGCGCGGAAGCCCTTAATGCGCGTTTTGCCGAGGCGGTGGACACGACGCTCTACGCCATCGACAGCCTTAAGGCAAGGTACGACATGGACGACCCGAGGCAGAAGACGGAATTCCAGCGGGAGATGGCGGGCGTAATCGCGCAGATCCCGGACGAGCTGGAGCGGGCCAACTACATAGAGGCCGCGGCGAAGCGCGAAGGAATGACGAAAAGGACGCTGGAGCGCGAAGTCGAAAAGCAGCTCGCGCGGGGCACGGCGGCGGAGAGGTACGCGGAAGCCGGAGAAAGTACACCTTATAGTGGAAGGCGGGCCGCGAAGGAGGACGGAAGGGTCACGACGCAGCGCTTCATGCTCACCCTGCTTTCCCGCTACAGGGAAGCCTACGAGCAGACGAAGGAGCTGATAGGCCCTGAGGACTTCACGGATCCGGTCTGCCGGAAGGCGGCGGAGCTGCTCTACGCGCAGCTTAAAGCGGGAAAATGCGACGTCGCAAAGCTCCTCGACTCCTGCGAGGATCCGGACGAGGCGAGCGCGATGGGAGGAATCTTCCACGCGGAGCTCCCTCTTGAGGACGGAGCCCAGGCCGACAAGGCCTTCGCCGAGACGGTCTACAGGATCATGAAGGACGCGGGAAGCGCAGGCGGCGACGTCTCGCGAGAGGGGCTCTTAAGGCAGGTGAAAAGGAAGAAGTTCCTCGAGAACTTCGGGGAGGTGGAGGCGAAGCTCCACATTCCCTTTAAGCCGGAATGAGCGCTTAAAGGCGCGGCCGGGCTGATTAGGTTTAGATGCGGGCGCGGAAGAATGGACCGGCAAGGGCGGCGCGGCTGCCCGCGGTCAATGGGCGTGCAGCAGAAGCGGAACGCGGATTTCCGCCTTTGTCAGGCCAAAGCGGCCGGCGGTCTTCCGCATCCGATTGAAAATAAAGGAGGAAAAGAAAGGCATGACCAACAAGGAACTGGCATTTGCAGAAAGGCTCGCGGCGCTGCTCGTCGCGGTCCAGAACACGAAGTCGGTGACCTACGACGGCATCCTTGATTTTTTCAAGGACACGCCGATAAATGCGGACGAGATGGAAAGGCTCCTCGACTTCCTCGAGGCGAACTCCATCGAAGTCGCCAAGGACGGCGAGGAGACGGGCGATGACGACGACCTGCTCCTTTCGAACGAGGACGAGGAGGGAAATGAGAACGACAGCGAGTCGCAGATCGAGTTCGACGTCAAGCCGACCGACAACGTCTCGGTGGACGATCCGGTGCGCATGTACCTGAAGGACATCGGCAAGTATGCCCTTCTCACGGCGGAGCAGGAAATCGAGCTCGCCAAGAAGATGGAGGCGGGCGGCCCTGAGGGCAAGAAGGCCCGCGAGACGCTCATTAACGCGAACCTCCGCCTGACGGTCTCGATCGCCAAGCGCTACACGGGGCGCGGCATGCTTTTCTTGGACCTCATCCAGGAGGGCAACCTCGGCCTTATAAAGGCGGTCGAGAAGTACGACTACACCAAGGGCTTCAAGTTCTCGACCTACGCGACCTGGTGGATCAGGCAGGCCATAACGCGCGCGATCGCCGACCAGGCCCGCACGATCCGCATACCCGTCCACATGGTCGAGACGATCAACAAGCAGGTGCGCATCCAGCGCCAGCTCCTTCAGACGCTCGGCCGCGAACCGACCCCGGATGAAATCGCCGAGGAGATGGGCGTGACCGCGGACCGCGTCCGCGAGATTATCAAGATCGCGCAGGAGCCGGTCTCGCTCGAGACGCCGGTCGGCGAGGAGGATGACAGCCACATCCAGGACTTCATCGAGGACGAGAAGACGCCCGTCCCGATGGACGCCGCCTCCTACACCATCCTCAAAGGGCAGATCAGGGAGGTCCTTCAGACCCTCACCGAGCGCGAGCGCAAGGTCATCGAGCTGAGGTTCGGCCTCAACGACGGCAGGGCGCGTACCCTTGAGGAAGTCGGACGCGAGTTCAATGTTACGCGCGAGCGCATCCGCCAGATCGAGGCGAAGGCCCTCAGGAAGCTCCGCCATCCGTCGAGGAGCAAGAAGCTGATCGACTACTTGGATTGACCGGCGCATGGCAGCGCAAGCTGCTTTGAACCGCAGGCATTAACATTTTGCAGGCAACGCGAGGGAAGTACGGCGGCGTAAGTGGAGGAAGGAATAGGCCGCCGGCAGCTTAAGTGGAGGTAGAAGATGAACGTCAAGTCAAGCGAATTCGAAGAAAAGCAGGCAGCAGCTCTTGCCGCGGGGAAAAATGAAACGGCGTTGAGCCTTGAAGAGGCAATTGAATATTTAGAAGATGAGCTTCTAGGCGACGACCAGTCTGAGGAAGCAATAGAATACCTTGCATCCAATTCTGTGAATTCGATGTTCGAGGAGGGGGAATCAGAAGAAGATTGGGAAAATACGAATGCAGGGCATAGTGCAGAAGCCGAAGACGAATTTGAAGGCAAAGAGAAACAGCATGACAGTGAGACTGCGGATGATTCTTTGAGGATTTATTTAAAGGACATCAGCAAGTATTCTCTGCTCACGGCGGAGCAGGAAATCGAGCTTGCTAAGAAGATGGAGGCGGGCGGCCCTGAGGGCAAGAAGGCCCGCGAGACGCTCATCAACGCGAACCTTCGGCTGGTGGTCTCGATAGCTAAGAGATATAGTAGGAGAGGCGTGCCTTTGCTGGACCTCATACAGGAGGGCAACTCCGGCCTTATAAAGGCGGTCGAGAAGTACGACTACAAAAAGGGCTTCAAGCTCTCGACCTACGCGACCTGGTGGATCAGGCAGGCCATAACCCGCGCGATCGCCGGCCAGGCTCGTCCCGTCCGCATACCAGTCCACATGGGCGAGACGATTAATAAGCAGAAGCAAGTCCAGAGCCAGCTGCGCCAGACGCTTGGACGCGAGCCGACCTTGGATGAAATCGCGGAGGAAATGGGCGTGGACAAGAATCGCGTACGCGAGATTTTCAAGTACGCTCAGGAAACGGTCTCTTTGGAGACGCCAGTCGGCGACGACGGCAAAAGCGAGATTCAGGATATCATAGAAGATGAAAGTCCTGTGGATCCTGTTGAGTGCCAAGAGAAACAGGAGCGTGACGACACAGTGCATGAATGTCTTGAGAGCCTTCCCGAAAAAGAGAGAATGGTGCTGGAGAGGATATATGGAATTCGCAATGAACCTAAAATGACCATAGAAGATATTGCAAGGGAACTCAATGAAGATCCCGCGCAAATAAGGATGATCGAAGCAAAGGCTCTTCGGATTTTACGCCATCCAAAGAATAGCATGAAGCTTCGCGGTTACTTGGATTGACCCGAAAATGAAAATCACCAAACGGCTCGGCCAGGCCGCGGAGCTGGTAAGCCCTGGCAGCGGAGTGCTGGACGTGGGGTGCGACCACGGCCTGACCTGTATTTATCTGATAGAGAGCGGGAGAAGCCCCTTCGCGGTCGGCTCGGACCTTCGGGAAGGGCCGATCAGGAAGGCGGAGGAGAATTTCAAAGCCTTCGGCGTGGAAGGCCGCGCCAAGGCGGTCAGGGCGGACGGCGTCCCGAAGGGGGCGGCGGGCCTCTTTCCCGACGGGCTTCCGCTGGCGGTCGTCATGACGGGCATGGGCGGGCTCTTGATCAGCAGGATCTTAAGGGAAGCAGAGGAGGAGCTTCGGCCTTTCGGCGAGCTGGTGCTCGGCCCCCAGTCGGACGCCGACGCCGTGCGGCGGACTCTCAGGGAGCTTGGCTTTTTTATAGCCGACGAGAGGATGCTCGTCGACGCGGGCAAGTTCTACGTGCTCATAAAGGCGGAGCGGGGCTTCGCGGAAGCCACGGAGCTTAAGGAGCGGGAGTTTCTGCAGGAGCTCGAAGACCGCTTCGGACCGATCCTGCTTTCGCGCGGCGGCGAGGTATTTTCCGCCTACCTTGAAAAAGAAGAGAAGCGGCTTAGCTCGATCCTTGAAGGCATGGAAGAGGGGCAGCGCGGCTACGCGGAGAACATTGAGGAGCTTGAGGGCGTAAGGGCCGCGATGGCGGCGGCGGGGCGGCAACGCTGAAGGCGCCTTTTCCGGGAGAAAGCTTTGAGAGCGCAAGCGGCCAAAGCGCACGGACCGGCAAGGCAGTATTGCGCCGCCAAGCTGCGAGGGACAGGCGAATCCGCGGTTTTGCGTTGGCGCGGTCCAGTGCCTTGGAACGCAGGGCAGAGCGAAGCCGCAAGAGGAAACGCGTGAAAACGGCATTTTCAAAAGGAGCTTTTGAATGAATATCAACGTCGAGGGAAAGGGCGTGACCGTGCCCGAAGAAACGAAGCTCAAAGACCTCGCCGACGCGCGGGAGGACCGGGACGAGATCCTTCTGGCGTCTGTCAACGGGAGCTTGAAGGAGCTTCGCCACAAGGCCGAGGAGGGCGACGTCATAAGCTTCGTCAAGAACGACTGCAAGGCGGGGCGCGACACCTACAAGAGGTCGGCCTCGTTCATTTTCTACGCGGCGGTCGCGAAGGTGCTCGGAGAGCGCGCGGCGGCGGGCTGCATACTCCATTTTTCAATCGGGCAGGGCTTCTTCTACACGCTGCCCGGCAAGTACGCGGGCGATCCCGCCGTCATCCCGCAAATCGAAGCGGCGATGCGGGAAATGACCGACTCCGACGCTGAAATTGAAAAATACACGATGCGGCGCGACGAGGCGCGGCGGCTTTTCGCGCGGCGCAAGATGGAGGACAACGTCAAGCTCTTTAAGACGCGCCTGGCCTCGAACGTCAACATGTACAGGATCGGCGGATACGACGACTACAGCTACGGCTTCATCGTCCACAGGGCGGGCCTGATAAAGAAGTACCGCCTTGAGGCATACGCGGACGGGATCATTTTGAATATGCCGGGCCGCGGCTCGGACGAGATCACCGACATCGAGCCGCCGAAGCTCCTCTTCAAGGCTCAGCGCGAGGGAGAGGAGTGGTCGGCGAAGATCGGCGTCGAGACCGTCGGAGACCTCAACGAGAAGATGGTCTACTACAGCGCCAAAGACCCGATAATGATTTCCGAGGCGATGCAGGAGGGCAGGATAGCCGAAATCGCAAAACAGATCAACGAGCGCGGGGACGTGAGGTTCGTGTTCGTGGCCGGGCCTTCTTCTTCGGGGAAGACGACCTTCTCGCAGCGGCTGGCGATCCAGCTGAAGGCGCGGGGCTACCGGCCGCAGCTTATAAGCACGGACAATTATTACATCGACCGCGACAAGGTATCGGTCAGGCCGGACGGCACGAAGGACTTAGAAGGCATTAGCGCGATCGCCGTCGACGTCTTCAACAACGACATGATCCGCCTGATGTCGGGGGAGCGGGTCAGATTGCCGCGCTTCGACTTCAAGACGGGCAAGCGCGGGCTCTCTGACGAGACGGTGAGCCTTGAGGACGGGGGCATCCTCATAATCGAGGGGATACATACCTTGAGCGGCGCGCTGACCCGCCAGATCCCGAGGGACAACAAGTTCCTCATTTACATAAGCGCGCTGACGCAGCTCAACGTCAACGAGCACAACCGCATACCGACCACCGACGGGCGGCTCATAAGGAGGCTGGTCCGCGACTACTGCACGCGGGGATTTTCCGCAGCCGAGACGCTCGAAATCTGGGAAAATGTCAGGAAGGGCGAGGAGGAGAACATCTTCCCGTACCAGGAGAATGCCGACGTGTTCTTCAACTCCGCGCTGCCCTACGAGCTCGGAGTGCTCAAGACCTACGCCATGCCGCTGCTCTTCCAGGTGACCGACGAGGACGCCGGCTACCACGAGGCGAAGCGCCTTTTGAAGTTCCTCGATTTCTTCGTAAATATCCCGGCTGAGTACGTCCCGGGGACTTCGATCTTGAGGGAGTTCATCGGGGAGGGAGTGTTCAGGCTTTGATGGATTTCGGCCGCCCTTGGCATTGCGCCGGGGGCGGCTTTGCACTATCATATCTAAGACCTAAAGACCGCGCCTTGTCAGGGTTTTAGATTTCCGAAGGGGCGCTTTAAAAGGAGGAGAGATGGCAGTCAGACATCTGATGAGCCCGCTGGATTTTACGCCGGAGGAGCTCGATAGGCTGATGGAGCTTGCAAATGATATGGAGTCGCGCCCCGAGCGCTACGCGCATCTGTGCGACGGCAAGAGGCTCGCGACGCTTTTCTACGAGCCGAGCACGCGCACGCGCCTTTCGTTCGAGGCGGCGATGATGAACCTCGGCGGCAAGGTGCTCGGGTTCGCGGGGAGCGATTCTTCTTCCGCGGCGAAGGGGGAGAGCGTGTCGGACACGATGAGGATCATTTCCTACTACGCCGACATCGCGGCGATCCGCCACCCGAAGGAGGGCGCGCCGCTTGTCGCTTCCCTCAAGTCGGAGATCCCCGTGATCAACGCGGGCGACGGCGGACACCAGCACCCGACGCAGACGCTCACCGACCTGCTTGCGATTAAGAACCTCAAAGGGAGCTTCGACGGCCTTCGGATAGGCCTTTGCGGCGATTTGAAGTTCGGGCGGACGGTCCATTCGCTGATCAAGGCGCTGCTGCGCTTTAAGGGCGTTAAGTTCACGCTTATTTCCCCGAACGAGCTGATGGTTCCGGACTACGTCCGCTCTGAGCTCGACGAGGCGGGGGCGGAGTACGAGGAGGTCGTGAGGCTCGACGGAAGCACGATGAAGGACCTCGACATCCTCTACATGACGCGCGTGCAGAAGGAGAGGTTCTTCAACGAGGAGGACTACATCCGCATGAAGGATTTCTACATCCTCGACGCGGAGAAGATGGCCGAGGCGCCGAAGGATATGTACGTCCTGCACCCGCTTCCGCGCGTGAACGAGATTTCCGTGGACGTGGACGACGATCCGAGGGCGAAGTATTTTTATCAGGCGCGCTGCGGCGTGTACATCCGCATGGCGCTGATCGCGACGCTTTTGGGCTGCAGGCTTCCCGAGAGGGATTGAAGACGCCGGAGGGGTTCATTTTCCGACGGCGCGTAAAACCGCGCTTATTAAATGATCAGGCGGGCGGGGTGCAAGATCCGCTTTTGCGGCGGGCGGCCATGCAAAGGCTTTCGGCGGCGGTTCCGCCTTTGATATAGCCGCTTTTGGCGGCGGAAACGGAGATTTATATGGGTACGGACAGGCAGGAGGAGACGCTTCGGATAGGGGCGCTTCGGGAGGGCGTGGTCCTCGACCACATTAAGGCGGGGAAGGCGATGACTATTTACCGCGACCTGGGGCTCGGGAAGCTCGACTGCACGGTCGCGATTATCAAGAACGCGTCGTCTAATCTCATGGGGAAGAAGGATATCATCAAGGTGGCCTGCCCGGTGGATTTTCTCGATCTGGATATACTGGGGTTCATAGACCACAATATTACGGTAAATGTTATCCAGGAAGGGCGGATCATCGAGAAGAAGTCCTTGAAGCTTCCGGAGAAGATCGTGAACGTGATTTCGTGCAAGAACCCGAGGTGCATTACTTCGATCGAGCAGGGGCTGGATCAGGTGTTCGTGCTGACGGATGCGGAGAGGGAGATCTACAGGTGCAGGTATTGTGAGGCGAAGTTTTCCGGG
>Ga0065709_1029460_pt1 | contig 20906 bp, 17 predicted proteins | sample Hoacrofraction14_2_FD_59096 | JGI IMG/M metagenome (GOLD analysis project Ga0065709, IMG submission 59096) | Hoatzin crop microbial communities from Cojedes, Venezuela, sample from fiber fraction 14 v1 | ecosystem: Host-associated > Birds > Digestive system > Esophagus > Crop | place: Venezuela...
TAAGGAATTCGGCGTAGGTCTTTTCAGTTGCAGCTATGGATGTATGCCCCATCAACTTGCTTACAAGGTAAATTGAAATACCACTATTAATAGCCATCACAGCAAATGAGTGCCGAGCGGTATGCATTGTTATATCGAACGGCATTTTTGCATTTCTGCCAATAGTAAGCAGAGAACGATTGAATGTCTTATCCTTGGAATTTCTCTGCATATATAGTTTCTCTTGGTTATCTATGTCAAAATCTTCAGGCAAAAGGTCAAATACAAAGCGATTGTTTCTCTTATATCCCTTCCACCTTTCAAGTATCTCGATTGCATTATTAGAAAGCGGAGTGGGAACCTCCGGATACTTCTTCGTTTTGAACTGTGGCTTACGAATTACCTTATTCTCAAGGTCAATATGATTCCATTCAAGAGTTAAAATATCGGACATACGCATCCCACAGGCATAATACGAGAAAAAGAACATATCCATAATCTCCCGTGCCCTTTCACGCTTTATATTAAGCGAATACTGATATAGTTTTGACAACTGTTCTGGTGTCAGATATCGAACCCTATCTTCTCTTTCACTGAGACGGGTATTATATTCGGTTTCCCGAACCTGAAGATAATTGTCTACCACCACTCCTACCTGCTTTTGTTCCACAAGGCCATTCTTCAAGGCATATTTTAGAGCATCATACAAAGGCACCAGTGTCTTGTTAATCCCCTCTTTACTCTTGTTCTTTTTGACATCCATCCTATAAGCAATGTACTGGTCAAAGATTTCCAGATTGACATCGTCAAGGGTAACGGGCTCTCTCCGGAGATAATACTTGACATACCACTCAAATGCCTCAATGGATTTCTTTTTGTTGTACCAGGTAGTGTAACCATAGGCCTTCTTTGAGTAGTTTAGGTCATTTACCTTAAGGCAATAAGTAACAAAATCGCGGGTTGTTTTTGGCTTTGCTTCCGATACAAGCTGACCATCACCACCCATGATTATATCCTTGAGCGCAGCGGAAGTAAGGTTGCCTTCATACGAAATCAGCTTGGCATCAATAGCCTGCCTTTTCGTAGCCAATTCAAAGTTCAACCTAACAGATAAAGGATGAGAGCGAAGTACTTTCTGAGCCTTCTGGTCCCAGTCAGAGGGTTTCACCCAGATATCCATACTCTTCTTGATGTAGCCACCAAGAAAATACCTTAAATAGATACACTTTTCGCCTCTAGCGTTGGGCGAATTCAGCAGTATAAAACTGCCACAGGGGATGTGATTTTTAAACTGTTCCATAAAACTATTACCAAACAAAATTAGATAAACTTTAAGGTAAAAATTTAAGGTAACTCCAGTTTTCACCATATTGCCCCAGATTGCACCAGAAGGGGGTATATACAAAATGCCAATTCCGTCGGAATTGGCACTAGGTAAGTCTTAATTAGTTGATAATCAGCAGGTTAGCCCTCTAATACTCATCCTCGTTGAAGAAGAAGTCTTCTTTGGTGGGGTAGTCGGGCCAGATGTCCTCGATGGTTTCGTATATCTCACCGTCGTCCTCGAGTTCCTGAAGGTTCTCGATAACGTCCTCAGGAGCACCTGAGCGGTTGGCGTAATCTATAAGTTCGTCCTTGGTTGCCGGCCATGGAGCATCGTCCAGGCTGCTGGCGAGTTCGAGTGTCCAATACATAGTCTTTACTTTTTTAGTGGGGTTGCCCCCGTATTTTCGCGCAAAGATAGATAAAAAATCAAAACAACAAATTTTTTTGTCTATTTTTGCATAATAATTAACGAACACGCACAAACAATTACTATGCCATACAAACGCGAAGACACATACCCCGAACAGACGACCCGCGAGATTGCGGAGCACGTCAAGGCTATTCTTGAACTTCTGGGCGAAGACTCCCAGCGCGAAGGACTGCTGAAGACCCCCGAGAGGGTGGCGAAGAGCCTGCAGTTCCTGACCAAGGGCTATGCCGAGAACGGGACACAGATAATCAAGTCGGCAATATTTGAGGAAAAGTACCAGCAGATGGTGCTGGTGAAGGATATCGAGCTGTACTCGATGTGCGAGCACCACATGCTGCCGTTTATCGGAAAGTGCCATGTGGCCTATATCCCGAACGGGAAGATTACCGGCCTTAGCAAGATTGCCAGAGTGGTAGAAACATACGCCCGCCGTTTACAGGTGCAGGAGCGCCTTACGGTGGAAATCCGCGACTGCATCCAGGATGCGCTCAAGCCGCTAGGCGTAGCGGTGGTAATCGAAGCCAGCCACTCATGTATGCAAATTCGTGGTGTGGAGAAATCAAACTCCATCACCACGACTTCTGCATTTTCGGGTGCTTTCTTGAACTCTTCGCGCACCCGTAACGAATTCCTGGAGCTAATCCGCTAGAGGACAGCGTCCTTCCAAGCCTGATAGTTCTCCTTCTCTACCTCGGACTTAACACCGTCGGCCTTGATGACGCGCTCGATGAAGCCTGCGATAGATGCGAGGATGGCTGCCTTCTCTACCTTGTTGAAACCATCAACGAGGGCGTTGGTGTCTGCAACAATCTCTTCGAGGGTAAGAGGTGTCTGAAGATAGCCTTCGAGTTTTTCCTTGAGGTCGTCAACCTCGCCGTACTTGCTGAGCTTGCCGAGGAAGTTCTCGATGAATTTCTGCTCCTTTGCATCGTAGGAGCCGTCTGCCTTTGCGAAGAAAAGGCCGGTCTTGGCCATCAGGTCAATAACGTTTGCAACTTTCTGTGTATCCATAATTCTTAATTATTTTGCTGAGTTAGCCATTCCGATAACTGAGATAACGCTCTTTGCGAGGTTGCCGATGTCGGCAGATGAAGCAGAAGAGGAAGATGCGGTGGCGGTGCCAAGCTTGTTGGCGAGAACCTTACCAACGACATTGTTGAGAACGGACTCGCTGATACCGCTGGATGATCCGCCCATGCTCTTGATAACCTGCTGAACTACAGCGTTCTGCAGAGATGAAGAACTGGATGCAGTCTTAGTGCTCTTGCCTGTTACCTTGTTAACGATTGCCTTGGTAGCAGCGGCTGCTGCAGCGGCGGTTGCGGCCTTCTTGATCGTGCCTCCAAGTCCAGAAGAGGATTTGCTGGAACTACCGGTGATTGCGCTGGTAGCAGCAGAAGTGATGATGTTTTCTAAAAGTCCCATAATCTTATTAAATTAAATGGTTATTCGTCTTTTTGTAAATTGCACTTGACAAATATACAAATTCTGTGCGAAATCCAAGCATCTCGGAAGATTTTATTGGCACTTTCAGCAAAATTCGTTATATTCGCACCGCTTTTTAGCATATACGTATATAATCGATTATAAAATTCAAAAAATGTCCAAGAACATCGTTTTGAAACAAGGACTCGACCTCCCTATCAGCGGAGAGGCCGAGGCTCGCCTTGAAAAGACTATCACATCGGACATTGTCGCCGTAGAGCCTACCTGCTTTAAGGGATTCTCCCCCAGGCTCCTCGTCAAGGAGGGCGACAAGGTACTTTGCGGTTCCCCTGTTCTGGCCGACAAGAAGAATCCCCAGATTCTGCTTGCCGCACCCGTCAGTGGCACTGTAAAGCAGATAGTCCGCGGCGACAAGCGTAAGCTCCTGGCCGTACTGCTGCAGGCAGACGAAAAACAGGAGTACCTAAAGATCGACGTTCCGGCAAATCCCGACGCCGACAAGGTCAAGGAAACCATCCTCGCAGGTGGTCTTTGGCCCTTCCTCATCCAGAGGCCTTACGGTATTGTGGCAGACCCTGCACTTACCCCTAAGGCCATTTTCGTATCCGCCTTCAACAGCGCTCCCCTTGCAGCCGACCTGGAGTTCACCCTTGGTGACCGTCTTGCAGACATCCAGACAGCCGTCAGCGCCCTTGCCAAGATTGCAAAGGTGTATGTTGGCGTTAAGCCTGGCAGCAAGTTCGCAGCCCTGAAGGACGCCGAAGTCAACACATTCGAGGGCAAGCACCCCGCAGGCAATGTGGGCGTGCAGATTAGCCACATCTCCCCCATCGTCAAGGGCGACACCGTATGGACAGTTTCCCTCGAGGGACTTGCAGCAATCGGCGCTCTGCTCTCTACCGGCAAGTTGAACCTTGCACGCAAGGTGGCCGTAGCAGGCCCTGCAGCTGCCAAGACAGGCTATGTTGAGGCTCTTCCCGGCACCCCCGTCAGCACCCTTAAGGAGTTCTACGGCGAAGCAGAAGGCAAGCGCATCATCAGCGGCGATGTACTCAGCGGCACCAAGGTTGGTGCAGATGGCTACATCGGATTCTTTGACGACACAATTTCCGTTCTGAAGGAAGGCACCGAGAAGGAACTTCTGGGCTGGGCAAACCCCATCCGCAGCAAGCTCTTCAGCGCCAGCCACGCCTACTTCTCCTGGCTCATGCCCAAGAAGAAGAAGTACGACATGGACACCAACCTTCACGGAGGTCCCCGTGCATTCGTAATGAACGACGCCTACTACCAGAAGGTGCTCCCTATGGACATCTACCCCATTTATCTTACCAAGGCTTGCCTTGCAGGAGATATTGACGGCATGGAGAAGTACGGCATCTACGAGGTTCTTCCCGAAGACCTTGCTCTCTGCGAGTATGTAGACCCTTCGAAGAACGAGATTCAGGATATTATTGCAAAGGGTATTGACCTGATGCTTAAAGAAATGGCTTAAAAGTATGAAAAAGTTTTGGTTAGCTACTAAAGACGCTTTTGAGACATTCTTGCATGTGCCTGGCACAGTGTCCCTCAAGGGCAGCCATGTACGTGACTCGGTCGATCTCAAGCGCATTATGATTATTGCGGTAATCGCAGTAGGTCCCGCTGCCTTGTTTGGCATGTGGAATGTCGGTTACCAGCACAGCCTTGCAATGGGCAACGAAGCCCTCAACATCCTTGGCAACTGGTGGTATGGCTTCCTTAAGGTCCTGCCTCTTTACATCGTTGCCTATGTAGTGGGTCTGTTCATTGAATTCTTCTCATCCGGCCTCAGGGGCGAAGAAGTGAACGAGGGCTACCTCATGAGTGGTATGCTCATTCCTCTGATTGTTCCTGTTACCGTTCCCCTTTGGATGCTTGCTCTTGCAGTAGCATTCGCAGTGATTTTTGGCAAAGAGGTATTCGGCGGTACCGGTATGAACATCTGGAACCCCGCCCTTCTCACCCGTGCTTTCCTCTTCTTCTCCTATCCTAGCCAGATGTCCGGATCCGAGTGCTGGATTGCAGGTCAGGGCAAGGATGCCTTTGTAGATGGATTCACAGGTGCTACCCCTCTTGCACTCGACCCCGGCGCTACCGCTCAGTACAGCACAAGCGTTTGGAGCGAGTTCGTTGGTACCATCCCCGGCAGCGTTGGTGAGACCTCCGTCATCGCCATCCTGCTCGGCGCCATCATCCTCCTTTGGACCGGTGTTGCAAGCTGGAAGATTATGCTCTCCAGCGTACTCGGTGCCCTGTTTGTAGGCTTTATCGGTGACCTTGCCGGCGTGAGCAGCGTTCCCTGCTGGGAGCAGCTGATTCTCGGTGGCTTCGCCTTCGGTACAGTCTTCATGGCAACCGACCCTGTAACATCTGCCCAGACCGAATGTGGCAAGTGGATTTACGGTTTCCTCATTGGTGCACTCTGCATCACCGTACGCCTCTTCAACCCTGGCTATGCCGAGGGTATGATGCTGGCAATCCTGCTTGGCAACACCTTCGCACCTCTCATTGACTACTGCGTAACAAGCAGGCATATCTCCAAAAAGGCAAAGAAACTTAAAGTCGCTTAAGCTATGAATACAAACGGTAATACCTATACAGTGCTCTACACAGCCCTTATCGTGGCAGTTGTAGCAGCCATTCTGGCTTTTGCTTCCCAGAAACTTAAGCCAATGCAGAATGCGAACATCAAGGCCGAGACCATCAGCCAGATGCTTAACGCAGCCCAGTTCGAGACCGAGGGCCTGAACAACCAGCAGAAACTCGCCAAGTACGCTGAGGAGATTCAGGAAGCCTTCACCGTTGACGCCAACGGCGCAAAGGTAGCCGACCTTAGCGTAGATGTAAACAACATCGAGCTCGTCGACAACCTTAAGCCCATCAACAAGGCCATCAAGGCTGGCAGCAAGGATGTAACACTCCCCGTTTACAAGTTCAAGAACGGTTCTACCGTCGTTCCTGTATACGGTGCAGGTCTTTGGGGACCTATCTGGGGCTATGTCGCAGTAGAGTCCGACGGTAAGACCCTCGCTGGTGCTTACTTCGACCACGAGAGCGAAACCCCTGGTCTTGGTGCCAAGATCAAGGACGAGCCTTGGTTCCGCGAGCAGTTTGTCGGCAAGAAGGCCGCATTCGGCCAGAGCCCCGTATTCGCCATCGTAAAGGGTGGCGCACCCGAGGGCCAGGAGAATGCAGTTGACGCCATCACCGGTGCCACAATGACCAGCAAGGGCCTGGACGAGGCCATCAACGTATGGCTGAACGCCTACGCTCCCTACTTCGGCAGCGCTTCCGTCGAGGAGCCCGCAACAGCCGAGGAAAATGTTGAACCCGTAGAAAATGTGGAGGAATAAATTATGGCAAGCTTAAAAGAAACATTCCTCACCCCTATCCTCAAGGGCAACCCGATTACCGTCCTCGTGCTCGGTATCTGCTCGTCCCTTGCAGTGACGGTACAGCTCAAGGGTGCCCTGGTTATGGCACTCTCAGTTACAATCGTAACCGGACTTTCATCCTTTGTGGTTTCGCTCCTGCGTAACACAATCCCCAACCGTGTCCGCATTATCGTTCAGCTGGTTGTGGTTGCCCTCATGGTAATCCTCGTCGACCAGATTCTGAAGGCATTTGAGGGCACATATCCTATTGACAAGCAACTCTCCGTTTACATCGGCCTTATCATTACCAACTGTATCGTGATGGGTCGTATCGAGGCCTTTGCGCTTGGCAACAAGCCCATTCCCTCACTCGTAGACGGTCTTGCCAATGGTCTTGGCTACGGTCTTATCCTCATTATCGTTGCCTTCTTCCGTGAGCTTTTCGGAAGCGGCACCCTCTTTGGCGTTCAGGTTCTGCCTGATTCTTATGTAACAAACGGACTGGTAATCCTGCCTCCTTTCGCACTGATTCTGCTCGGCTGCATTATCTGGGCACATCGTGCATGGGACAAGGACCTTCAGGAGAAATAACATTGATGCCCTATGGAATACGTTAGCTTATTCGTAAAGTCTATCTTTGTAGACAATATGATTTTTGCATACTTCCTTGGTATGTGCTCATACCTGGCAGTATCCAAGAATGTGAAGACAGCAAACGGCCTTGGCCTCGCTGTTATCTTCGTGCTCCTCTGCACCCTCCCCATCAACTACTGCCTCAACCGCTGGGTACTCCAGCCCGGGGCCCTCAGCTGGCTTGGCGAAGGCTTTGCAAATGTAGATTTGAGCTTCCTCAGCTTCATCATCTTCATTGCCGTTATCGCCGCATTCACCCAGCTGGTGGAGATGATTGTGGAGAGGTATCTCCCCTCGCTCTATTCTTCACTGGGTATCTATCTGCCTTTGATTGCAGTGAACTGCGCCATCCTTGGTGGCAGCCTCTTCATGCAGCAGAAGGACTTCGCCAGCGTTGGTGAGAGCGCCGTTTACGCCCTTGGTAGCGGTATCGGCTGGTATCTGGCAATCGTTGCCCTTGCAGCCATCCGCGAGAAGATGTCCTACAGCAATGTCCCTGCCCCTCTGAAGGGCATCGGTATTACCTTTATCACTGTAGGTCTGATGGGTATCGCATTCATGATCTTTATGGGTATTTCACTATAGGAGGACTGAGTTATGAGTAAAACAATTTTAGCAGCTATCGCAGTCATTCTGATTGTAACGCTTCTGCTCGTAGCCCTGCTTCTCTGGGTGAAGGCAAAGATTACCCCCACGGGTACCGTAAAGATTGACATTAATAATGGTAAGAAGGTTCTGGACGTTCCCCAGGGCGGTGACATCATGCACACTCTGGCAGAGCAGAAGATCTTCCTCCCCTCTGCCTGCGGCGGCAAGGCCAACTGCGGCCAGTGCAAGGTGCAGGTGATCGAAGGTGGCGGCGAGATTCTCCCTACCGAGGTTGGCTTCTTCAACCGCAAGCAGATTAAGGACGGTATGCGTCTGGGATGCCAGGTGAAGATTAAGGAAGACATGAAGATTGCCGTTCCCGATTCTACCCTGAGCGTCAAGAAGCTCGAGTGCGAGGTTATCTCCAACAAGAACCTTGCAACCTTCATCAAGGAGTTCACCGTCCGTCTTCCCGAAGGCGAGAACATCGAGTTCAAGAGCGGTGAGTACATCCAGATTGACATCCCTGAGTACAGCGTTGACTTCAAGGATATCGATGTAGATGAGGAGTACCGCGCCGACTGGGAGAAGTACGGTTTCTTCGACATCCATGCCGAGAACAAGGTGCCTACCATCCGCGCCTACTCCATGGCCTCCTATCCTGCCGAGAAGAATGTGGTCAAGCTTAATGTCCGCATTGCTACTCCTCCATTCGACAAGAGCCAGCCTAAGGGCGTCTTCAAGCTTATGCCGGGCGTTCCTCCAGGAGTCGCTTCCACCTATGTATTTACCCGCAAGCCCGGCGACAAGGTGACCATCAGCGGCCCTTACGGCGAGTTCCTCCTTCCCGAGAACGACCCTATCGACATGGAATATGTATTCGTAGGTGGTGGTGCCGGTATGGCTCCTCTCCGCAGTCACATCATGCATCTGTTCAAGACCTTGAAGACTACCCGCAAGGTGCACTTCTTCTACGGAGCCCGCAGCCTCAAGGAAGCCTTCTATCTTGAAGACTTTGCAGAGATTGAGAAGGAGTTCCCGAACTTCCACTTCCACCTCTCACTGGACCGTCAGGACCCCGCTGCAGATGCAGCAGGCATCAAGTACACAGCCGGCTTCGCCGCTCCTGTAATGTACGAGACCTACCTGAAGGACCACGAGGCTCCCGAGGACATCAAGTACTTCATGTGCGGCCCTCCTATGCTGGTTAAGACCGTCAACGACGTACTCGACTCCCTCGGCGTTCCTCCCGAGAGCGTCCTCTACGACAACTTCGGTTAGCGGCCCGCATCCGCCTTCGTGGCGCACAAGTCGCTGACTTACAATAACTTACGCAAATTGGGTACCCCAAAAACGGGGCACCCAATTTTCATAATCCCCTACCCCTCAACCACTTACCGGACAGGCCTTAGGCAATCGTCATCAGCCGTTTTAACCATAGAGAGAAGAACTTGTCGTTCAACGAATAGGTTTTCTCGTGTCGGGTAATGATTTCCTTTTCCAATAACTGGGTCGCAGCATATTGCACTGCGCTGGATGAATTCAGGGAATGCCGCTTAATAAAACTAGCCGAAGTAATATGCGTTGCTTGCCCTTCCAAGGCTATTGCATATAGCAGCCCCTTTATTTTTGCTGGCATATTGGACAGCAATTCCCTGTACTTTGTTTGTTCGGATTCCAGGATGTTATCTATAGAGTCCTTTAGCGTCTGTTCGGAACACGTCTCCCCTTTTGATATTAGCGAGAAGGCCTCGTTGAACACCTTCTGTACAAAATATGTGTGTCCCATAAACAATTTATATATACTGCTAATCTCTGTGTCGTCTATAGTTCTTCCGGACGCTAAAAACTTACTCTTCACCCAAGGGACGTAGATTTCTTCCTTAATTGCATCTAGTTCAAGGGTAGTAGCACTATTGTAAAAAGGGCGGGTAGCATCTCCGAACATTCGTTGCATTATATGACGTTCACTTCCCGCAAATGTAAAGTTGACATTCTTAGATTTTTGGATGTGCGACCTAAGAATAGCCTCGACATTGACTTCAGGATACTTAGCTACCTGCTGGAATTCGTCAATAGAGACGATGCATGGTTTTGGTAAATCGTCCAGATACTCAAAAATCTCCTTTAGAGTGTACTCAGGCTGGGTAATATCACCCACTGATATAGTAAAACTAGGGAAAGCCGAAACAGGGTCAAATCCAAATTTACCATTCAAGGAACGGAGTGCCTGCACGAATCTGGTCACCAGGTCAAATCCCTTCTTCTTGACGGTTTCAAAGACTTCTTTGCCCAGAGCCAAAGTGAATTCCTGCATATTTGAGGTATGTAGTATATCCACAAAGAAAGTGTAATAGTTGTCGGCAATCTTAGGGTCTTCGTAGCAGAATTCAATCAAACCAGTCTTCCCCATTCTACGCGGCGAAATGAGGACAACGTTATTGCCATTGGTTAGCAGGCGTATAAGTTTTGCAGATTCATTTACCCTATCGCAAAAGTACTCGTGCGGTATCTTCCCGCTGACGAAGAATGGATTAATTTCTATAGCCATAAAATCTATTTTTGCAAAGATATAAAAATTATAGAAATCCTATTATAGAAATCCTATAATTTTTGAAAACGCGGTAATTAGTGGCAGTAAGATGAAACTCAATCAACCCAGCAGCCATTTTCGATAGGTCAAAAAATTCCAAATAAATTAGATGCAGGCCGATTTGGATAAAATCGACCTGCTTTTTTTATGCCTTAATTATAAGAATCGCTACTTTTGCAACATAAACCACGGTAAAATGAAAAAGGCACTCTTATCCCTAATAGCAATCCTTGTTTGCACTCGCGCCATTGCGGTTGGAGCCAGCGGTTTCTACCAGTGTTCGGTGCAGTTGAATGGCTATATCTCCACCGAGACCGGCAAGGCTCCTAACGCCTATATGTGGATTCCAGAAGGATGTTCCACGGTCAAGGCAGTAATGCTGGCCCAGCAGAACATGACGGAAGAGGCTCTCTACAAAATGGAGAGTTTTAGGGATAGGATGAGCAAACTCGGCGTTGCTCTCGTATGGGTTGCTCCCTGGTTTAGCTACAACTGGGACCCATCCACGGGAGCCCAGCAGATTTTCGAGGAGATGATGACCGGCCTAGCCGGACAAAGCGGCCATCCCGAAGTTGAAACCGCCCCAATAATCCCATTTGGACACTCTGCCCAAGCCACCTTCCCTTGGAATTTTGCAGCATGGAACCCCGATAGAACCCTCTGCATAATCTCCTACCACGGCGACGCACCCCGCACCAACCTTTGCGGCTATGGCACTGCCAATGTGGAATGGGGTCGCACCCGCAATATTGACGGCATCCCCGGCCTTATGATTGAGGGAGAATATGAATGGTGGGAAGCCCGCGTTAATCCCGCTCTGGCATTTAGGATGATGTACCCCGAAACTTGCATCAGTTTCCTTGCAGATACAGGCCGAGGGCACTTTGACTGTGGCGAACGCACCGCAGAATATATCGCCCTTTTTATCCAAAAAGCCCTCGAACAGAGGCTTGGAGCAGATGGTTCGCTCAAGCAGTTAGACCCCCGAAACGGCTGGCTTGCCGAGCGCTGGCATCCCGATGGAGATATCGCTCCGGAACACGGGTCAAACTTCGAATACTCCGCAGAAAGGCCACAGCCGGCACCATATAGCCAATATCAAGGTGACCCACACGATGCCTTTTGGTATTTTGACGAACAAATGGCCCGTCTAACCGAGGAACGCTACGCGGAAACTGCCGGCAAAAAGACCCAATACCTAGGTTTTGAATACAATGGTTCCTTAGTGCCACACAACGAGCACGCCCAGGGAGGAATGGTCGCCGAATTCTACCCCGAAAAAGATGGTATCACCCTGAAAATCAAGGCAGTATATACTGATTCATCCCACTCGGCTCTATCCAAGGACCATGGTAAGGCAAAGCCAAGCATAGAGGTAATCTGCGGACCCGTCAGGAAGATTAACGACACTACCTTCCGTATCTACCCTTACGAGGCAGGTTGGGACAATCCACGGAGGGCTTTCAGTATCTGGCTTTGTGCCGTTGCAGATGCCGACAGCGAATATAAAGGTGCTGTACAGCCTATAAAAATCAGTCTACCTAAAGACATCTGCGAGAAAGTCAAATAGACTACCTGCCCTCTTATATAGGCCAAATAATTCCAAATAAATTAGAGGCAGAGCGAGTTGGACTAAATCCAGGGTCGAATATTTTCGCGGGCGGGAGAAATGGTCTAATTTTGCAGAAAATCCACACGGTATGAAAAGACACTGCATAATAACCTTGATTTTCACCATATTCAGCATTGGTGCTTTTGCCCAGGCAATTTCGCCCAAGGACAGTGCGGAACTGGCAAAACTGCAGCGCGAGGTTGACCCCGTACTAGCAAAGGTGCAGCGCCAAAGCGACTGGCTCTATAGTCGTTTGCAGATGTATTGGTCTACCAATGCTACCGATGTGTATATCAAGGGCGAGCAGTTCGATCATCCAGGTGGAGATAGGGCTCCGGAGCCAACCGTAAAGTTCAACGGTACCCGCAGCCACGAGACCTCTTACGACCGCCCCAAACTTGAGGATGTAATCCCCTATTTTGACGATGCAAACGGCAGTGTCAGCTTTGTAAACCGCACTACAGGGGTTCAGGAAAAGACCCATCCCTCAAAAACCGGCGGCAATATTGCAGGGATGAACCAGATAATTCTGGGACTGGCGCGCAAGGCATCCCGAATCTACACCCTCACCGGCAAAGAGCCCTACGCTGCAATGGCAGCAGGGGTTTTTGATGTCTATATAAAGGGTATATATTATAGGAATGTACCTACCGACCTAAACCACGGTCACCAGCAGACCCTGGTAGGAATGACCACCTTCGAGGTAATCCACGAGGATAATATCAACGAGGCCGTACAGATTTACGAGAACCTCAAACCCTATCTGGACTCCACCAATTTTGACCTTTACGACGCTGCCTTTAAGAAATGGGCAGAGGTTGAAATCGCCAACGGAGTGCCACACAACAATTGGGACCTCTTCCAAGCTGAGTTTATCTTCAAGATAGCCATGATTTTGCGCGAGGATGCAGCCTACGATGACCACAAAGGCAAGGAATACTACATTGACTACATTCTAAACAAGGATAGCATCCGCCAATGGAGTATGCGCAGGTTGGCAGATTTTGCCTTTGACCCCTATTCCTTCACTTGGTACGAATCCCCCGGTTATAGCACCACAGTGCTGGGAGATTTCAGCAATTTTGCCAATACAATGGATGAAAAGGCGGGAATTGACCTTTTCGAGCAGATACCCGAACTCCCCAAGGCCATCCTTACAGCACCCCAGTACCTCTTCCCCAATAGGATGATTGCAGGCTTTGGAGATACCCATCCTGGCTATCTTAACGATAAAGCAGTCAAGAACTTACGCAAGTATGCCGAAAGGCACGGCAATAACGGGTTGATGACTCAATGCGACTCTCTTCTAGCCGCAATAAACCCCGATGCTTCCAACGAAAGCATTGAGGCTTGGGTATCCCCTAGCTTCTACGCCGAGAATGTTTCCTGGGCAGTTGAACGCAGCGGAATGGACCCCCAGCACGACTTGATGGCATCCATCAACGGCAGCCTCGGCAACCACCAGCACGCCAACGGCATCTCTCTGGAACTCTATGGAAAGGGCTATGTGCTGGCCCCTGATGGAGGCATCGGTAAATACCTATATAGCGGAATCGATTACAGCGAATATTACTCTCAATTCCCCGCTCATAACACCGTTTGCGTAGATGGAGTTTCCAGCTATCCGGTGATGATGAGCCAGCATGCTTTTAAAATTCAAAGCCGCTATCCTTCAAGCAATAAAACTAAAGAGTTCAGTAAAGATACCTATATCAGCGTAGAGTTTACAGAGCCCGAAACCGACGCCCAGCAGCAGCGCACAACGGCAATAGTCAAGACCAGCGAAACCGGTGGCTATTACATAGATATTTTCCGCAGCAAAAGGCGCGACGGTCGAGACAAGACCCACGATTATTTTTACCATAATCTCGGGCAGATGATGTCGCTGACAAACACCGATGGCAGCCAACTTGAGCTCAAACCCACCGATGAACTGGCCTTTGCCGGCGGGCATCTCTACGCCTATTCCTATATCTACAACAAGTACTGCACCCACACCAGCGATGATATCAAGGCAGTGTTTACCACAGAGTGCACAGATGGGCGCAAGATAGAGATGAACATGTGGATGCAGGGCGCTGAAGACCGCAAGATAGTAAAGGCTCTCTCCCCTGCCAACCTTGAATACGAGCGAATCCCCAACCAGCCGTATGACATTGAGAATCAGCCAGTTCTAACTCTAATAGTTCGCCAAAATGGTGAGGCGTGGAGTCGTCCTTTCGTAGCAGTTTACGAACCCACCAGCAGCGAGGAGCCTTCGGAAATCGAGAGCGTTGAGTTCCTCAAAGTTAAACGCGACAGTGTTGTCCGCCTGAAGGTGCATCTAAAAAATGGACATACCGATATTATCAAGACCTATCCAAATGGTAAATATAAAATCCGCCACAAATGAAAAAATTCTTTGCCCTTATAGCAGCTCTCTGCCCCATTTGGGCAGGGGCACAGACCCTTCAATCACCCGACGGTAAATACGAGTTTCGTTTTGACGCCGAGGCGATGACCTATAGTATTAATTTCGCGGGAAAGAATGTAGTTTTGCCCAGCGAAATCGGGGTAAATCTGGACAACCGTCTATTTGAATCTGCCCTTGGAATCCCCAATGATACCCAGAGTCAGTGGCGCTTGGAGACCAGTGAAACATCTTCACACTCAAGTACTTGGGCTCCCCTTTATGGCGAAAATGCAAGCATTGCTGACAATTACAATGAGTTGGTTCTGCATCTGGTAAAGGGCGAGGCAAAAAATGAAAAGGCTGGCTATGACTTTGACAAGCGCCAATTCTATAATATGGATATTGTGGTGCGTGTTTACAATGAGGGTGTGGCCTTCCGCTATCACTTTCCGGAACAGAGCAATGGCCTTTTCCTTAACATTTCAGGCGAGAAAACTTCTTTTGCAATGCCCTCAGGCACAGTTGGTTATAGCAGCGAATGGGCGCAAGGGCCATTCGTCAAGACCAATCTGGAGCCAAGTGATATGGAGTTGGAGCGTCCGATTCTGCTGGAACTGCCAAATGGGCTTAAGGCGGCAATAATGGAAGCTGCAATGGTAGACTATGCCCGCGGAAAATTCATCATCCCCAAGCAGGATGTTCTGCAAGTTTCGTTGTATTCTGGTGTAGAGGTAATTTCCCCTTATAGCACCCCCTGGAGGGTGGTTATGGCAGGAGAAAAGGTAGTTGACCTGATTAATCATAAGGACTTGATTCTGAATCTGAACGAGCCCTGCAAACTGTCCGACACCTCATTTATCCGCCCTGGAAAGGCCTACCGTTGCGGCAAATTGGAGCGTTCCTTTATTATGAAAAGCATCGCTTTCGCCGAGCAGATGAATTTCCAGTTTATCGAGCTGGATGCCAGATGGTATGGGCCTGAAATGAGCATGGAAAGCAGCGCCCTGAAGGAATCTCCCGATAGGAATTTCACAGTGAAAGAAGTCTGCGATTCTGCCGCCGCTCATGGTCTAGGAGTCTGGGTTTATGTCAACCAAAGGGCTCTGTATCAGGAACTTGACCAGATAATTCCGCTCTATAAGAAATGGGGCGTTGCGGGTATAAAATTCGGCTTTGTGCAGGTAGGTAATCAGTATTGGAGCAGCTGGCTGCACGATGCGGTTCGCAAATGCGGCGAGGCTGGAATCATGGTGGACATTCACGATGAGTACCGCCCTACCGGGGTTAGCCGCAGCTACCCTAATCTTCTGACCCAGGAAGGCATTGGTGGCAATGAGGAAATGCCCGATGCCGACCATAATGTGATGCTGGCTTACACCCGTTTTCTTTGTGGTCCCGCCGATTATACTCCCAGCTATTACAACGGCAGAATCAAGAACACCCGCGCCCATCAGCTGGCAATGGCAGCAGTCTATTACAGCCCGCTGGAGTTCCTTTTCTGGTACGATGACCCCAAACTTTTCGATGGTGGAGAGGAGCTTAAATTCTGGAAGGATATCCCCACTGTTTTTGATGAAAGTATTGCCCTTGATGGGGAGATCGGGGAATATATTGTTCAGGCCCGCAGGGTTGGTTCCGAGTGGTTCGTAGGGGTCCTTAATAATAAATCAGCCCGCAGCATTAGTCTGGATACTTCCTTCCTTGGTGGCAAAGGCAAATGGACAGTGGAGATTTACACCGATGACACTTCGCTTGATACCAAATCCAAGGTCGCATCCCAACAAATCAAGCTAAAGGCAGGCAAGCCCATTGCCCTGAATTTACTGCCCTCTGGTGGCGCTGCGCTGCATTTTATCCCCGTAAAATAAACGCCTATGCTGCTACAGCTCGTTATTGCACTGCAGCTGGTCTGCAAACCATTTTCGCCGTCAGAGGTGACTCTACTCCCCTCCCGCTTTAGCGATAATGCCAAGCGCGACACCGCTTGGCTGATGAGTATTCCAGTAGAGAGTCTGGTTCATAGTTTCCAGACCACCTCTGGCGTTTGGGCCGGCAAAGAAGGTGGATATATGACAGTGCGCAAACTTGGGGGTTGGGAGAGTATGGATTGCGAGCTCCGCGGACACACTACGGGCCATATTCTTAGCGCCTTAGCATGGTTCGAGGGCAGCACAGGTTCTCAGGAGGCACATGCCAAGGCAGATAGCATTCTTACTGCCCTATACGAGGTGCAGCAGGCTCACGGCAACGGCTATTTGAGCGCATTTCCCGAAGAACTAATCAACCGCAATATCCGCGGCAAGAGTGTCTGGGCACCATTTTATACCCTTCACAAGATTCTGCAAGGGCTAATTGACCAGTACAATTATTGTGGAAGCGAGAAGGCTCTGGAGATGGCTCGTGGCATGGGAGATTGGGCCTACAACAAACTCTGCAATCTTGACGAGGAAACCCGCACCCGCATGATTCGCAACGAGTTTGGTGGCTTTAACGATGCGATGTACCAGCTCTATGCAATTACAGGAGATGAACACCATTTATGGGTAGCGCGTTACTTCTACCATAACGATAAAGTTGACCCGCTTAAAAACGGCAATTCCAACCTTGGAACAAATCATGCTAACACATTCATTCCCAAGCTCTTAGGCGAGGCTCGCAATTATGAGATGTTCGGAGCCACTGATAGTCGTTCGGCAGCAGAATTGCTATTCTGGACTCTAGTAAACGACCATGCTTTTGTGACAGGTGAAGTCTCTGACAAGGAACATCTTTTCAAGCCATCTGCCCAGAGCAAACATCTAAGTGGATATGATGGGGAGAATTGCTGCACCTTCAATCTTCTTAAGCTTGCTGACCATGTATTTTGTTGGAATCCCAGCAGTGAGGTGGCAGATTATTATGAGCGTGCGCTCTACAATCATATCCTCGGCCAGCAGGATACCCTTAGCGGAATGGTTTGTTATTTTACCCCTTTAATGACGGGGGCTTATCGGCTGCTTAGTACGCGCGACCAGAGTTTTTGGTGTTGTGTTGGCTCGGGCTTTGAGCAGCATTTGAAGTATAATTCGTCTATCTATTTTCATTCAGATAATGCACTATGGATCAATCTGTTAATCCCGTCGCAGTTAAATTGGGATGGCACCACCATCACCCAACAATCATCAATCTCAACGGCAATTCTAACCATTGGAGGAAAGGCTAGAGAGTTTGCAATGAAACTGCGCCGCCCTTATTGGGCAACATCAATGGAAGTCAAGGTAAACGGCCGCAAAATATCTGCAAAAACAGACGAAAGCGGATATTGCAGTATCCAACGCAAATGGAAGACTGGCGACAAGGTTGAGGTAACATACGGCATAGACATCCACGAAGAAGCTACTGCCGACGCCCCTAACCGCTATGCTCTGCTCTATGGACCAATCGTAATGGCCGGAAGACTTGAAGACCTCAACGAGTCAGCTCAAATTTTCAGCGACCCGAAGGCATACAACGACTATTATAGTTTCGACTACAAGATTCCCGAAGAATTCAAGCAGGTCAAGTACAGCAGCGACATCCCCCTAATCCCCTTCTACAACGCCCAGCGTTGCCGCTATGTCGTTTATTGGCAGAAATAATATGAAGAAATTTCTTATAGCAAGCACTCTACTGGCGTTGATGTCCATCGGCGCAAAGGCCCAGGTTACGGCCAATGGGCAAACAATAGAACTTACACCTTGGAGGACAGTTCAGGGTGAGGTGCAAATTGCCAAAGTTGAATTACAAGGCCCTACTATCATAGACATCAGAAATATCACTGAAACACCTGATACAAACTTCACTCTTACCGAATCCAAATATCTGATTATCGGTAAGTTACATCTCGTTGCAGACTACCCCATCGCAAAGCCGAAAGGCAAGATTATCTACTTTGGTCCAGGTGAACATAATGTTGAAGGTGATACCCTTTTTGTTAAGTCAGGACAAACAGTTTATCTTGATAAAGACGCTACTCTTAATGCCAGAATCTGCATTGAAGGTGCTAAAAATGTTAGTATATTGGGGCTTGGTACAGTCAAGCCTAAAAAGGGTGAAGGGATTATGGTTCGACGCAGCAGCAACGTTACTATTAATGGTCCACTGACCACCCAAATTCCAGTTGGAGAAAGTAGCAATGTCCGCATCAGCAACACCAAAGTAATCAGCTGGTATGCTTGGGGCGACGGATATAATGTGTTCGCCAGCAGCGATATACACTATAATCACATCTTTGCACGAACCAGCGACGACTGCACCACCATCTACTGCACCCGCAAGGGTTACAAGGGCAGCAGCCGCAATATTTCCTTCAAGGATGCGGTGCTGAAGGCCGATGTCGCCCACCCAATTATGATTGGCCTGCACGGAGACATCTCCCTGAATGAAATCATCGAAAATGTTACCTACGAAGATATCCTGATTTTGGGGCAGAATGAGAAACAAGTGGACTATATGGGCTGCATCGGCATTAATGATGGCGACAATATTCTGGTGAGAAACATCAGCTTTAACAATTTAGAAATCAGGGACATACAAAAAGGCATGCTATTCAATTTCCGCGTCTGCTTTAACCGCAAATACTGCACGGCTCCAGGCAGAGGCATCCAAAACATCAGCCTTAAAAATATCTCCTATACCGGCCCAGAGCCCACCCTGTCCATCATTAGCGGCTACGATGATGAGCGCAGCATCGATGGCATCCACTTCGAAAACCTAATCATCAACGGCGTCAAAATCTCCGACGACATGCCCGGAAAGCCAACCTGGTACAAAACCGCCGACCTCGCTAACATCTTCATCGGCGAGCACTGCTCCGACATCTCATTCCGCTAAATCAGATGGGAGTCCAAATAATTTAGGCAGACCGCGCGCGTGAAATAATTTGCATACTTTCGCAATCGGAAACGGCAACAAAGCCGACATAACAAAACACGGAAACAAAAACCAATCCGATATGAAAGCACTCAGATTATTTGCAATTCTTAGCCTCGGCGCAAGCCTGCTTGCATGCAGCGAGGAAGAACTCGTCATTGAACGTCCCGCCGAAGATGAAGACGTCATTCCCGCACTTTCGGTAGCAACCGAATCGCTCCTCTATTATGCAGAAGAGAGCAGCCGCGACCTTACCTTCTCGGCCACATCCGCCTGGAAAATCAGCGTAGACCAGAATTGGGTCAGCGTAAGCAGCACCAGCGGCAATGGTAGCGACACTGATTATCAGGTAGTTAGCGTCAAGGTAGCAGCCAACTCCGCAGAGGAAAACCGCAACGCTACCCTCACCCTTAGCAGCAGCGACGGCAGCAAAACAGTAGCAATCACACAATACGGCTATGTCGAGGTAATAATCCCAGAACTCAGCGTAGAGACAGAATCTCTGGAATATACATACAGCGGCGGAAGCGAAAATATCAGTTTCACCACCAATGTAGAATGGACTGCAGAAACAGATGCAGACTGGCTAACCCTTAGCCCCACCAGCGGTAGCGGACTCCCTGATGCCCAGACAATTAATGTTGGAGCAGCAGAGAATACCGAATACAACGAGCGCAGCGCGACCATAACAATAAGTGTAGATGGCATCAGCCAGACCATCAGCGTAAGCCAGGAAGCAGCACCCACTCCAGCAGTGAGCGTAAGCCCCAACAATATCATCTTTGCAGCTGCAGGCTCAAGCGAAGCCGTTAGCCTTGCCGCCAACTACGCATGGACTGCAAGCGTAAGTGCAGACTGGCTCAGCCTTAGCGCCACCAGCGGAAACGCATCCGAAAGCGCCCAGAGCCTCACTCTTACCGCAACAGAAAACGAAGAAACCGAGGAAAGGACTGCGTCCGTAGTCTTTACCCTTGAAGATGGCACAACCTCCGCCACCCTCTCCGTAGTGCAATCTGGCGCAGAGGTGGTTATCCTTGAAGGCTACTACAGCGAAGAGTTCAACTCCGGCTCAACCGATTGGGTAACAGCCACAAAGAATGCAACTTACACTCTTTACGACGGCTACTTCTATGTAACTCCCGCCGAAGTTACCGCAGGCACCAAGTATCGTGGCGACATCAAGTCCACCACCAGCGTATCCCTCAACGCCAAGAACTACCCTATCTTCGCCTTCTGCTTTGATTATGTAGGTACAAAGAATAGCATCACCCTTGATGGTGTAAGTGCCGACAAGACCAGCTACAAGGGCGCACTTGGCAACGGCAGCAACAAACAGAAATACAAATACCAGGATACTACCGAAGGTTCAAGCAAATATGTATATGCATACGACCTTAGCAGCCAGAAATGGGGCACTAGCAATGTCCTCCCTACTGACGGCACCACAGTGGAATTCACCACCTTCCAGATCAAGTACGCCGACATCTACATGGATAGCGCAACCCCCTATAACTTCTACTGGATCAAAACTTTTGAATCCCTGGAAGCACTAGAAAAATACATGAGTAAGAATGGATTAAACTTTAGTTCACAGTTGTAATTGGTTAATTTTTGTGTGGAAAGAA
>Ga0065709_1029461_pt1 | contig 20849 bp, 13 predicted proteins | sample Hoacrofraction14_2_FD_59096 | JGI IMG/M metagenome (GOLD analysis project Ga0065709, IMG submission 59096) | Hoatzin crop microbial communities from Cojedes, Venezuela, sample from fiber fraction 14 v1 | ecosystem: Host-associated > Birds > Digestive system > Esophagus > Crop | place: Venezuela...
CTGGATATATGGCTTCTCCTTCGTCCTGCGGACTCGGACAAGCCGTATATCACAGGTATACGAAAAGTCATCCAATCGCCCGGCGCCTGCCGGCTTGGGCTCTTGGGACTTTTACAGTAAACGGTGGCGCCGCTGTGCGTGGACCGGTGCATAACTGACCGGCCGGTATCGTTTGCGCCGCGCAGGCGGCGGCTGTCAGGAATACGAGCTGACGCCTCAGGCGGCATGTGATCTGCCGGGGGCAGAATTGAATATTTAAGAACGGAGTTTTGCGTATGATGAGAAATGACTATGAATCCATGTCTGCGGTGACGCTGCGGGATGTGCTGAAGGGGCGCGGCCTGCGCGGCCTGTCCGGCCTGCGCAAGGGCGAACTGATCGAGATGCTGCGGAAGCTGGATGCGGAGGATGCGGCAGAACGCGGGGAGCCCACTGCGGCAGAGCAGGAAGCGCCGTCGGCGGCGCAGCAGCACTCCGCGCCGCAGCCTTCGGCCGAAGCGGACCGGGAGAGCGGGAGCGCTGCGGACAACGGCTATGCGCCCGGCGAAGCGGACCGGGAGAGCGGGAGCGCCTCGAATAACGGCCGCGTTTCGAATAACGGCCGTGCGGGCGGCGAGGCGCCGGGACAGCCGTATGGTTCTCAGGAGCGGACGCTGCGGGAGCGGCCGGAGCGGTCCTACGGCAGCGGTATGAACCGCGGCCGCCGCACGGACGAGCGGATGCGTTCGGATGAGCGGACGCGCACGTCTTCCGCGCGCGATAACCGCGCCGGCACGATGCGGAGCTACACCTCCGACGCGGACTCGTACTCTGCGCGCGATAACCGTGAGGGTGGCTACGGAAGTTCCCTCCGGGTTGTGCGGGCCAACGCCGAGCCGCGCTTCGAGCGCGTGCGCGAGGGAGGCACCCGGACGCCGGACAGAAACACATCGCTGCACACCGGTCAGCCCGGAAATGGCACAGACCGCCGCCCCGCCGACCGTTCGCAGCTCTCCCGCGAAAACAGCGCCGGCCGCGGTGTGCCGGGCCAGCAGGGCGCGTCCGGCGGCGACAATCGCTTCCGCGAGAGCGCGTATGCGGCTCAGGGGACGGAGCAGGAGCGCCGTGTGCAGGAGCGGCAGGGGGCGGAACCGGAGCGACGCACGCAGGAGCGGCAGGGGGCGGAAGGACTGTCGGAACGGGACCGGCCGCCGATGGAGCTGGCGCAGCTTGACTCCGGGAATATCGCGACCGGCGTGCTGGAGGTCATGCAGGACGGCTACGGGTTCCTGCGGAGCAATAACTATCTGCCGGGAGAGAATGACGTCTACGTCTCCCCGTCCCAGATCCGCCGCTTCAATCTGAAGACCGGCGATATCGTGTCCGGCAACACCCGCATCCAGACACAGCAGGAGAAGTTCAAGGCGCTCCTGTACGTGCGGACCATCAACGGGCTGCTGCCGAGCGAAGCCGAGAAGCGGATGGACTTCGAGAACATGACACCCATTTTCCCGAATGAACGGATGAAGATGGAGCGGACGGGCCGCGAGGTGGCGATGCGCGTCGTGGACCTGATCTCCCCGGTCGGCAAGGGCCAGCGCGGCATGATCGTCTCTCCGCCGAAGGCCGGCAAGACCACGCTGCTCAAGGACATGGCGCGGTCGATCCTGCGCAATAATCCCGAGATGCACATCATGATCATGCTGATCGACGAGCGGCCGGAGGAAGTCACGGATATCCGCGAGGCGATCGTCGGCGACAACGTCGAGGTGCTCTACTCGACCTTCGACGAGACACCGGAGCACCACAAGCGCGTGGCGGAAATGGGGATCGAGCGCGCGAAGCGCCTGGTCGAGCAGCACGAGGATGTCGTGATCCTGCTGGATTCCATCACACGGCTCGCGCGCGCGTACAACCTGATCGTTCCGCCGTCCGGGCGCACGCTGTCCGGCGGTCTGGATCCGGCGGCGCTGCATTTCCCGAAGCGCTTCTTCGGCGCGGCGCGGAACATGCGCGAGGGCGGCAGCCTGACGATCCTGGCGACGGCGCTGGTGGACACGGGCAGCAAGATGGATGATGTCGTCTACGAGGAATTCAAGGGCACCGGCAACATGGAACTGGTGCTGGACCGCAAGCTGAGCGAGCGCAGGATGTTCCCCGCGATCGACATCCAGAAATCGGGCACGCGGCGTGAGGACCTGCTGCTGAGCGCGGAAGAGCAGGAGGCGGTCCTGAGCATGCGCCGCTGGATGAACGGCATGAAGGGCGACGAGGCCGTCGAGATGATCCTGTCGATGTTCGCCCGCACGAGAGACAACCAGGAACTGATCCGGCAGGTGAAGGCACGCGCCGGGAAACTGTAATCGATAACGCTGAGCCATCCGGGAAATCCTGTGGATTTCCCGGATTTTTGGCATCGCCAAACCGTCTCACAGCCACAGACGTTTACGGCCGCAAGCGCCCGACACGTCTGTGGCTGTGATCCGATGGCTCAGAGTAGCACAATTTTGTCATTCCGGAGCCGCGAGGCAAAAATGTCCAGTTATGCTGCACCTGTCCGGATTCTTTTCGTCAAAAAAAGCCTACAAGGCGGCAAATTTCTCTCTTTATTCGGGAAAATGACTGTGCTATAGTACTTTCAGCAACAGGAATCAGGCAGAATACCCGATTCCGCAATGTAAATCTTATGGAGGAAACAGATTATGAAGAAGCTTATCGCACTGTCAATGACTGCTGTTCTGACGGCCAGCCTGCTCGCTCCGGCGGCGCTTGCATCCGAGACCGAAGCCGAGATCCCGCAGGGTAACGGCGAGAAGGTCGGTGTCTCGATGCCGACGAAGGATCTGCAGAGATGGAACCAGGATGGCGCGAACATGCAGGCTGAGCTGGAAGCTGCCGGCTACACGGTCGATCTGCAGTATGCTTCCAACGACGTGCAGACACAGCTGTCCCAGATCGAGAACATGATCTCGGCCGGCGCTGAGGTGCTCGTTATCGCTGCGATCGAAGGTTCTTCCCTCGGCGAGGCGCTGGATATGGCCAAGGAGAACGACATCCCGGTTATCGCCTATGACCGTCTGCTGATGGAATCCGACGCGGTTTCCTACTATGCGACCTTCGATAACTACATGGTCGGCACCGTGCAGGGCCAGTACATTGCTGACACGCTGGATCTCGAGAACGTGGACGGCCCGTTCAACCTGGAGATCACCGCCGGTGACCCGGGCGACAACAACGCCGGTTACTTCTATCAGGGCGCCATGGATGTCCTGCAGCCGTACATCGATGCCGGCAAGCTGGTCGTTCCGTCCGGACAGACCGCATTCGACGATGTCGCGACGGCCGTGTGGGCAACTGAGACCGCTCAGTCCAGAGCTGAGAACATCCTTTCCTCCTACTATGCGGACGGCACGAACGTTGATGTGTGGCTGTGCTCGAACGACTCCACCGCTCTCGGCGTTGAGAACGCGCTGGCTGCCAACTACAACGGCACCTACCCGATCGTCACCGGTCAGGACTGCGATATCGAGAACGTCAAGAACATGATCGCCGGCAAGCAGTCGATGTCCGTCTTCAAGGATACCCGTACGCTGGCCAGCCAGGTTGTGAAGATGGTCGGACAGATCCTCACGGGCGCTGAGGTCGATGTCAACGATACCGAGACCTATGACAATGGCGTGGAAGTCGTTCCGTCTTACCTCTGCGAACCGGTCTTCGCGGATGCCAACAACTATGTTGAGCTGCTCATCGATTCCGGCTACTACACCGAGGATCAGCTGCAGTAAGCTGCGGCACAGGCTGCAAAGGGCTGTAAACAGATAATTTCCAGACAGGCGGGGAGCCTTCCCCGCCTGTTCTTTTGAAACGTTGGAGGGAAACCGGTGGCTAATATAATATTGGAGATGAAAAACATCACAAAGACATTCCCCGGCGTCAAAGCCCTGGACAACGTCAATCTCCGGGTGGAGGAAGGCGAGATCCATGCCCTGGTCGGTGAAAACGGAGCGGGCAAATCCACACTGATGAATGTCCTCAGCGGCATTTACCCGTATGGAACGTATGAGGGCGACATCATCTATAAGGGCGAGGTCTGCAGATTTAACAAGATCAAGGATTCCGAAAACAAAGGCATCGTCATCATCCATCAGGAGCTGGCACTGGTTCCGGAGATGACGATCGGCGAGAATATGTATCTCGGCAACGAGCGCGGGAGCAAGGCACGCATCAACTGGGACGAGACGTTCGCGGAGGCGGACCGGTACCTGAAGATGGTCGGCCTGGAGGAAAACTCCCATGTGAAGATCAAGGAGATCGGAACCGGCAAACAGCAGCTGGTGGAGATCGCGAAGGCGCTGGCCAAGAAGGCGCAGCTGCTCATTCTCGACGAGCCGACCTCCTCACTGAACGAAGAAGATTCCAGGGCCCTGCTGGACCTGATGAAAGAATTCAAGAAACAGGGGATGACGATGATCATCATCACCCACAAGCTCAATGAGGTCGCGTACGTCGCCGACAAGATCACGGTCATCCGTGACGGCTCGACGATCGAGACGCTCGACTGCCACGGAGCCGAACCCATCTCCGAGGACCGGATCATCCGGGGCATGGTCGGCCGCGAGCTGACGAACCGTTTCCCGAAGCGCGAAGGCGTGGCGATCGGGGATATCAATCTGGAGGTCAGCCACTGGACCGTGCATCATCCGCTGTATCCGGAGCGCAAGGTCGTCGACGATGTCTCGATCAACGTCCGCAAGGGCGAGGTCGTCGGCATCTACGGGCTGATGGGCGCCGGGCGTACCGAGCTGGCGATGAGTATCTTCGGCCAGTCGTACGGCGTCAACATTTCCGGGGAGCTGAAGATCGACGGCAAGGCGGTGAAGCTTAAGAAGAGTCCGAGCGATGCCATCAGGCACAAGATCGCCTACGTCACCGAGGACCGCAAGGGCAACGGCCTGGTGCTGTCCCAGTCTATCAAGGTGAACACCACGCTGGCCAACCTGGACAGCCTGGCGAAGGGCAAGGTCATCGACAAGGATAAGGAGTACAATGTCGCGGTCGAGTACAAGGACAAGCTCGGCACCAAGACGCCTTCGGTCGAGCAGCTCGTCGGCAACCTCTCCGGCGGCAACCAGCAGAAGGTCCTGCTCGCGAAGTGGATGTTCGCGGAGCCCGATATCCTGATCCTCGACGAGCCGACCCGCGGTATCGACGTCGGCGCCAAGTATGAGATCTACTGCATCATCAACGATCTGGCCCGCGAAGGCAAGTCCGTCATCATGATCTCTTCCGAGCTGCCGGAGGTGATCGGCATGAGCGACCGCATCTACGTCATGAACGCAGCGCGGATCGCCGGTGAGATCAGCGCACAGGAAGCTACGCAGGAGAACATCATGTCCATGATCCTGGGAAGGGGGGAGTGACCGTGAAGGATATGAGTATCGGGAATTTCGTCAGAAAATATACCATGGTCCTGGCGCTGGTCCTCGTGGTGATCTTCTTCTCCATCAGCACGGGCGGCAAGATCCTGTATGCACAGAACATCAATAACCTGATCTCCCAGAACGGCTATGTGTTCGTTCTGGCGGCCGGCATGCTGCTCTGCATTCTGACCGGCGGCAACATCGACCTGGCCGTAGGCTCTGTCGTCTGCTTCGTCGGCGGCGTCGGCGCGGTCATGATGCAGAAGGGGATCAACGCCCCGGTGACCGTGCTCGTCATGCTGGTGATCGGTCTGGCGGTCGGCGCCTTCCAGGGCTACTGGATCGCCTGGGTGTCGGTGCCGCCGTTCATCGCGACGCTGGCCGGTATGTACGCGTTCCGCGGTCTGTCCAACGTGGTGCTGGGCGGTTTCACGGTCGCGATCAATAATGCGACATTTCTGAAGGTGTTCGGCGGCGGCGCGGACTGCTACATCCCGGATTTCCTCGGGGGCGGCACGCTGAACATGACCTGCATGATCGTCTTCGCCGTCATCGCGGCGGTGTACGTGATCCTGAGCCTGCGCCGCATCGCGGTGCGCAAGGCTAAGGGGATCAGCCACGGCTCGGAGACCGGTGATTTCCTGAAGACGGTGATCCTGGCGGCGCTGGTCGTCTGGATCGGCTGGAAGCTGGCCAGCTACAAGGGCATCCCGACGGTCCTGATCTGGATCGCGGCCGTGCTCCTGATCTACGACTACATCACGCGCAACACGGCGATCGGCCGCTATCTGTACGCGGTCGGCGGCAACGAGAAGGCGACACGCCTGTCGGGTATCAATACGAAGCGGGTGTATTTCCTCGCGTATGCCAACATGGGACTGCTGGCGGGACTCGCCGGCATCCTGACCGTGGCCCGTGCCACCTCGGCTCAGCCGACATACGGCCAGGGCTATGAGATGGACGCGATCGCGGCCTGCTTCGTCGGCGGCGCTTCGGCCTACGGCGGTGTCGGCTCCATGTCCGGTGTCATCATCGGCGCGGTGCTGATGGGTGTCATCAACCAGGGCATGAGTATCATGGGTGTGTCGGCCAACTACCAGCGTGTGGTCAAGGGTATCGTCCTGATGGTCGCCGTGATGTTTGATGTCCTGTCCAAGAGACAGAAGAAGTAAGGGAGGGGATGATTCCATGAAAGCAGTATTGAAAAAGCATACCATGATCATCGTGCTGGTCCTTGTCTATCTGTTCTTTACGGTCATGACAAAGGGGAACATGTTCCTTCCGCTGAACTTCAACGCGCTGATCACGCAGAATGCGTATGTCTACATCCTGGCCTGCGGCATGCTGATGTGCATGCTCACGGGCGGCAACATTGACCTGTCCTGCGGTTCCTTCGTCTGCCTGCTGGGCGCGATCGGCGGCTACTTTATGGTCATCCGGGAAATGGGCAGCGGTATCTCCATCGTGCTGATGCTGCTCATCAGTATCGCCTACGGCTGCATCCTCGGCTACCTGATCGCGTATGTGGACATCCCGCCGTGGATCGCGACGCTGGCCGGATATCTGGCTTTCCGCGGACTCGGCACGGCGGTCCTGAGCGGCAACAGCTCGACCGGTTCGATCGCGCCGTTCCCGGACAGCTTCCTGAAGCTGTTCTCCGGCAAGCTCTTCTCCACGAAGATGAATCATCTGAACATGCCCTGCATGATCGTCGGCGTCGTGGCGGCGCTGCTGGTCATCTTCCTCAACTTCCGCTCGCGGGCGGTCAAGCTGAAGAAGGGCTATGAGGCGGACTCGCTCGGTTCGGTGGCGATCCGCTCGGCACTGCTGGCGGCGGTGATCCTGCTCTTTGCGTACAAGCTGGGCATGGCGGGCGGTATCCCGACCGTGCTGATCTGGGTGGCGGTGATCGTCCTGCTCTACAGCTTTATTACCGAGAAGACGACGATCGGACGGCATTTCTACGTGGTCGGCGGCAACCGTGAGGCGGCCCGGCTGTCCGGTGTCAACACGCGCGGCGTGATGTTCGCGGCCTACCTGAACATGGCGGTGCTGACGGCGATCACGACCTTCGCGGTCGTGGCCCGTTTCCAGGCGGCCAACTCCACGGCCGGCACCAACTATGAGATGGATGCGATCTCGGCCTGTGTCGTCGGCGGTGTCTCCGCGTACGGCGGTTCCGGTTCGGTCTTCGGCATGGTCGTCGGTGCGACGCTGGTCGGCGTGATCAACCTCGGCATGAGCCTGATGGGTATCGATGCCAACTACCAGAAGGTGGTCAAGGGCGTGGTGCTGCTGGGCGCGGTGGCGTTCGACATTCTCACGCAGAAGAACGAGAAGTGATCCTGACGGAAGATGGGTTCAGTGAAACGTTCTGAACCGATACAAGGGATCCTGCGGCACTCCTGAGTCATCCGGAAGCTTCCGGATCCCCGGACGTAGTGCGGACGGAAGGTCTGCCGGCTTGCCGGCAGGCCTTTTGCGTTCAGAGGTAACTGTTCAGCGAAGCGTTCTGAACAGTTATGTTCAGAGGAAAACAGCTTATGAAACGAAAAATCTTGCTCTTCCCCGTGCTGCTGCTCGGGCTGGTCACCTTGATTCTGGCGGCCGAATGGCTGTATTATGAAAAGAGCGCGTCGCTCACGGTGCAGGGCGCGGACGCGGCCGGCACCTACAGCCGCTACTGCCTCTTCGTGAGCGGGGACGACTCGGAGATGTGGCAGCAGATCTATGCGGCCGCACAGGAGAGCGGGAAAGAGACCGACATGCTCGTGGACTGGACCGGGCGGGAGACGCCGGCCGGGTACACGCCGGCACAGTGCGTCGAGATCGGGATCGCCTCCGGGGCGGACGCCATGATCGTCTGCCCCGACGGCACGGCGGACATGGCAGAGGCTATCGCGCAGGCCTCCGCGGCCGGCATCCCGGTCGTCACCCTGCAGCAGGACGCCCGGGATTCGGGCCGTGTCTGTTACGTGGGTGTCTCCGGCTACCAGCTCGGCAGCCTGTACGGCGAGGCGGTCACTTCGCTCCTCACGGGGGAGGACACCACGGTCTGCCTGCTCGTCGATGACGCGCAGGAGGAGGTGACGGCCAACCTGATCTATGCGCAGATCGCGGAGGCGATCCGCAGTTTTGAGGGAGCGGGTCAGGTGGAGCTCATCAGCCGGAGGGTGGATACCTCCGGCAGCTTTGAGGCGGAGGAGACCATCCGGAATCTGCTGATCGGGGAGAAGGTGCCGGACATCCTGATCTGCGTCAATCCGGTGCAGACCGAGTGCTCCCTGACGGCGATGATCGAATACAATCTGGTGTCGGAGCTCTCGATCATCGGCTACTATGCGTCGGATACGGTGCTCTCGGCGATCCGGCAGGAACTCATGCCCGTCGCGATCACGGTGGACCCGGTCACCTGCGGGCGGCAGGCGGTCAGCGCGCTGAAGGAGTATTTTGCGTCCGGCAACGTCTCCGATTATCTGAACGTGCCGGCGGACACGGTCACGGATGACAATGTGTTCCTGTACCTGCGCCGGGCCGCGGCCCGCAAGAGCGAGACGGCGGCGCAGGGGACGTAAGCGGCGGAAGGAGGAAGCGGGTATGGCGGAAAAGAGAGAGCGGGCGGTGAACGGCCTGCGCCTGCGGCCGCAGTCGGTAACCGGGCGCCTGACGCTGCTGCTGCTGGCCATGCTGCTGGCGATCCTGCTGATGAATTTCCTGATCTTCACGCAGAGCCGCTCGATGATGCACCGCATCGACGAGGTCTTCGCCTCCAACGCGACGATCGTCGATCTGTCCGAGAAGCTCGGTCAGGTGCAGGTGAGCGTCTACGAGTATCTGAGCACGCGCTCGTCCTCCGCGCTCGAGAACTTCTACCGCTACAGCCAGGAATACGCGGACAGCGCGGCCGCGCTGGGCGGGGAGATCGCGGATGACGAGGGCCTGATGCTCGAGCGCAACATCCGCCGGATGTCGGAAAACTATCTGGAGCTCGCCGACGAGGCAATCCAGGCCAAGCGCGGGCGCAATGTCGAGGAGTACCGCGAGAAGTACGACCGCTCCGAGGAGGTGCGGCAGTATATCGGGAACAGCGTGTACGAGCTGAACAGTCTGCGCTTCGAGCAGAACAGCGTCAATTACCGCCGGCTGCTCGAAGCCTTTGACCGCCTCGAGGCCTTCAGCCTGGTGCTGATGGCGGCGGTGTTCGGCCTGACGCTGGTCTTCGCGGCCATGACGATCCGGGCGATGATCAGCCCCTTAACGGAGCTTGCCGGCGCGGCGGACCGCGTCGCGGCCGGGGACTTCGACGTGCAGATCCCGGAGTCGGAGAGCCGGGATGAGGTCGGCATCGTGACGAATGCCTTCCGGGGCATGGTGGCCTCCATCCGGCAGTACATCATCCATCAGCGGCAGGCGCTCGAGACGCAGGCCCGCATGAAGGAAAATGAGCTGACTATGCAGGCACACCTCAAGGAGGCTCAGCTGAAGTACCTGCAGGCACAGATCAATCCGCATTTCCTCTTCAACAGCCTGAACGCGGCGTCGCAGCTGGCCATGCTGGAGGGGGCAGAGCGCAGCGAGGTGTATCTCGCCCGCATGGCGGATTTCTTCCGCTACAATGTCAAGAAATCGGACGGCCGGGCCACACTCGAGGAGGAGATCGCGGCGGCCGACAACTATATCTACATCCTCAACGTGCGCTTTTCGGGCGACATCCACTACCGGACGGAGATCGATCCGCAGATCCGCTGCGGCGACATCCGGATGCCGAGCATGATCCTGCAGCCGCTCGTCGAAAATGCGATCCAGCACGGGATCCACGATGACCACGAGCACGGCCGGATCGTGCTGTCGGCCGAGCGCGTGCGCGCCGAGGACACGGAGACGGGCTGCGACTGCATCCGGCTCACGGTCGCGGACAACGGCGCCGGCATGACGCGCGCGCAGATCGGGCGCATCATGCGCGGCGAGACCGCCCCGGCGGAGGATAACAGCCAGTCCACGGGAATCGCGCTGAGCAACGTGATGAGCCGCCTGCAGCTGTTCTACGGGCGCGAGCACCTGCTGAGCGTCTGGAGCGACGGCCCGGGCTGCGGCACGGAAGTGAACGTGCTGCTGCCGCTGGAGGAAGAAGACAGAACGGAGGAGTGACATGTATCGGATTTTGCTCGCGGATGATGAAGGGATCATGCTGGAGGCATTGAGTGAGATCATCCGCCGGGAGTTCGGCGAGAAGGTCGAGGTCGCGACGGCGCGCAGCGGGCGCGGGGCGATCGAGCAGGCGGAGAGCTTTCATCCGGATATCGTGTTCATGGATATCCAGATGCCGGGGCTCAACGGGATCGAGGCGATCCGGGAGATCCGCACCACGCACGCCTCCTGCCTGTTCTATGTGATCTCCGCGTACGACAAGTTCGACTACGCGAAGGAGGCGATCGCCCTCGGGGTGGAGAAGTACCTGATGAAACCGATCCCCCGCGCGGTGGTCCGCGACACGATCGGGGAGGCCTGCCGGAAGGTCGATGAGATCAGGGCGAGGCGCTCGGATCAGCTGAAGATCCGCGAGAAGCTCGAGACCGTGCTGCCGGTCGTGGAGAACGGCCTGATCTCGACGCTCCTGCTCTCCTCGAATCTGCAGGACGAGGCGTACTACCGCCAGCTCCTCGACATCCCGCAGGAGTATGCCTGCGCCTGCGTGATCTGCTTCGGCACGGAGCTTCATAACGGCAAGCTCACCTGCTCGGTGGACGGCCATGTCCGGGCGCAGGAGGCGTACCCGCTGCTGCGCTCGATCATCAAATCCTCGCTGCAGGCCGTGGCCGGGCCGGTCATGTCCGACCGGATCGTGCTGGTGCTCCCGCACGAGGAGGAGGAGCTTCGCTACGAGGAGCGGATCGAGCTGATCGACCGCGTGCGGGAGATGCTCACGCGCATGGAGGAGAAGAGCGGGCTGAAATTCCGGGCGGGGATCGGAAGATGCCATTTGCTCCATGATGCGCGGATCAGCAGCCAGGAGGCGGCGCAGGCGCTCGAAGGCTCGATCTCGCGGGTGGTGCACACGGACGACCTCACCAAGCAGGGCGTCTATGAGCATGACTATCCGGCCGACCAGGAGCGCGCGGTCTTTGACCGGCTCGACCGCGGCGATGCCGAGGGGACGCGGCGGGAGGCGGATGCCTTCTTCAGCTGGATGGAGCGGCAGGACCCGGAGGACATGGACAGCATGCGGCTCAAGGTGCTCGAGCTCGTGCTCCGGGCGGAGTCGGACGCGTTCCGGCTCGGCAGCGTGAACTACGCGTATGATTACCGGAAGGGATACCTGACGACCGTCAACGCGCTGCGGGATGCCGGGGAGATCCGGAACTGGTTCCTGGACCGGATGAGCGCGATCGCCGGGGTGATCCGCGATGTGCGCGAGTCGGAGTCCGAGAGCGCGGTGGAGCGCGCGAAGAAGTACATGCAGCAGCATTACAGCCAGGAGCTTTCGCTCGATGACGTATCGAAGGAAGTCAATATCAGCCCGTACTACTTCAGCAAGCTGTTCAAGGAGGAAGTGGGCGAGAACTTCATCGAGTATCTGACGCGCCTGCGGATCGCGCATGCCCGCGAGGCGCTGCGCGATCCGGCGCTGACGGTGCGCGAGGCCGGGGCCTCGTCGGGCTACGCGGATCCGAATTATTTCAGCCGGATCTTCAAGAAGCAGACCGGCATGACGCCGCGCGAGTACCGCGAGCGGGAGCTCGGGAGCGGGGCGCAGGGGTGACGGGAGGGTACTGCTGCGCGAAGCGTTCTGAACCGTTACACGGGAGGAAATGGGATGAAGAAGAGAGCGGGCCGCCGCCCGGCGCGGGCGGTGCTGTGTGCGGCGATGGCCCTGATGCTGCTCGGTGGGTGCGCGGGGCAGACCGCGGACGAGGAGGCAGGCGCGCCGGCGGAGAGCGAGGCGCAGGAGGATCCGATCCGGATCGGCCTCTCCTTTGACTCCTTCGTCATCGAGCGGTGGCTGCGCGACCGGGACGTCTTCGTGTCCACGGCGCAGAGCCTCGGGGCGGAGGTCAATGTCCAGAATGCCAACGGCATCGTGGAGGAGCAGTGCGAGCAGATCCGGTACCTGGTCGGGAAGGGCATGGATGTGATCGCGGTGGTCGCCATCGACGGCGGCGAGCTGCGCGAGGTGATCGCGGAGGCGCAGCGCGCCGGGGTGAAGATCGTCTGTTACGACCGGCTGATCCCGCATGTCGGCGCGGATCTCTACATCTCCTTCGACAACACGCGGGTCGGGGAGCTGATGGGGGAGGCGCTCATCGAGGCCCTGCCGGACGGCGGCAGCGTGCTCGAGATCCTCGGCTCGTCGAGCGACAACAATGTCGCGCAGGTGCGCGAGGGATTTGAGCGGACGCTGGAGGGGACGGACATCGAGATCGTCTACACCTCGTACTGTACGAACTGGCTCGCGGAGCTGGCCTTCGACGCGGTCAACACGGGCCTGGAGCGCAGCGGCGGCACGGCGGACGCGGTCATGTGCGGCAACGATGACCTCGCCGGCCAGGCGATCCGGGCGCTGACCGAGCACAAGATGGCCGGCACGGTGCCGGTGGTGGCGCAGGACGCGGACCTGGCGGCCTGCCAGCGGATCATCGAGGGCACCCAGACCATGACGGTGTACAAATCGGTGGAGAAGGAAGCGGAGATGGCGGCCCGGTATGCGGTCGCGCTGGCGCAGGGGCGCGATATCACGGACCCGGACGAAGAGTCTCCGGTGACCGCCGTGATCAGTGACGGGACGCAGGAGATCCCGTACTGTGCGCTCGAACCGGTGGCGGTCACGGCGGAGAATCTGGACGAGGTGATCATCGACAGCGGGTTCCACGCGCGGGAGGACGTGTATCGCAATACAGAGTATTGACGCATGAAAAAGCGGCCCGCATGGTGGCGGACCGCTTAGTACTTACCTGTTGACAGGGAGCCGGGTGGACATGAACACGACTGTGTGTATTCTTTGCCGGTGTCGCTTGAGCGCTCTCTCAGCCCCCTCAGTTCCCGGAGGCCTCCGCGGCAGCCGGGACCGGCTGTGCGTAGGTCTCCTCGGGGACGGTGCTCTTCGGGATGACCGAGAGCCGGTTGAAATACCGGTCATGGGCCCGCTCGAAGACTTCCCGGTATTCCCGGTTGTTGGAGTGGTGGATGTTCTGCACGTACTCGTGCTCACGGCCGTTGACATTGTCATCCGTGCGGCCCAGCAGGTACACCGCCAGGTCACTGCACTGGTCGGAGATCCGCTCGAGATGCGTGATGATGTTCTGGTAGAGGATCCCGTTCAGGGACGTGCACTGGTTGTGCGCCAGCCGGTACAGATGGCGGTCGCGCAGGACGTCGAACAGCTCATCGTTGACCTCCTCGCGCGGCTCCACCTCACGGGCGATGGCAGACGAGCCGCTCACGAAGGCCCGGACGGAGAGGTCCAGAATATCCTGGATCGCGTCGAAGGCCAGATGCAGCTCGGCCTGGCCGGACTCGGAGAACTCGGTGCCGTCCTCGCGGTGCTTGGACACTTCCTTGTTGATGTTCACGGCCAGATCACCGATACGCTCGAAACAGACCAGCGCCCGGAGCAGGAAGCTCTGATTGCGGCGGTCCTTGTCGAGCACAATGTTCGGGGACAGCGCCACGAGGTACTGATTGGAAGCGTCGGCCATCCGGTCGAGCAGATTCTCGCGCTGCTCGATCCGCGTATCGCGCGCTGCCTCATAGTGCGTCAGCTGCGAGATCGCCGCGTCGTAGTTGTGCAGGGACACCTCCGCCATATGGCTGATGAGGTGCTCGGCCTCGCTGAGGGCCAGGCCCGGGTTGGTCACCAGACGCATGTCCAGCTCGCGGAGATTTTTCTCGATCTCGGCGTCCTCGCTGTCGACCGGCTGATCCGGCACGAGTTTCTCGGCGATGTTCGCGAAGACCGGGCTCAGCGGCAGCAGCAGCACGGCCGGCACCAGACGGAAGAGACCGTGCAGGTTGGCGATGCCGCCGGAGTTGAGCGTCTTGTACCACAGATCGTCGCCGATCAGCCCCGTGGTGCGCCCGATAAACATCGCCGCGAAGAGCAGTACCGCCGCGAAAATGTTATAGATCACGTGTACCAGACATGTACGGATCTGATCGGCGTTCGCGCCGAAGCGGCAGACCAGGAAGGTCGTGAGGCAGTCGCCGATGTTGACGCCGATGATCACAGAGAAGACCGCGCACAGGCGCAGGCCGACCGAGCTGGCGATGGACTGCAGGATACCGACGACGGCCGAGGAGCTCTGGATGATGCCGGTCACGCCGGCACCGGCGAGAAAGCCGAGCAGATAATTGTCCTCGAAGGAGACCAGGAACGTGCTCAGCTCGTCGCTCATGGAGCTGACGGCGCTGGACATGTTCATCAGACCGACGAACAGGATGCCGAAGCCCATGCAGATGGTGCCGACGGCATCGGTCCCGCGCCCCTTCACGAACATGATCAGGATGATCCCGATCAGCAGGGCCAGCGGCGCCAGGTTATCGGACTTGAAGAAATACAGGATGCTGCCTGTTCCGGCTTCGACGTCCATGAGTCGGATGATCTGCGCCGTGATGGCGGTTCCGACGTTCGCGCCGAGCACGATGCCGACGGTGTTGCGGAATGTCAGGAAGCCGGCACCGACCAGACCGACGGTCAGGACGATGGTGGCGGTGGAACTCTGGATCATGCAGGTGACCAGCATGCCGAGCAGGAAACTGGTGACAGGTTTGTTGGTCACCTTCTCGAGAACGATCTTCATCGCTCCGCCGGAACTGCTCTTGAGCCCGTCGCCCATGATGCGCATGCCGTACAGGAACAGCGCCAGACCGCCGAGCAGGGATACTACCTGGTAAAATATATCCACTTGAAACTACCTCCTATCGATGGTTATCGATGTGTTGAAGCTCTTGTTCAGATAAGGGGTCTCCGATCAGTTTCCGGGCGCGGTTTACAGCCCGGACATGTTCCATCATACGTCAGACGGGCGAAATTTACAAGGACTTTACCTGAACTTTACATTCGCACCGGGCAGAGGAAAACAGAAGCAAAGCGGAAGTAAGACATCGGTGAGAGAGGCCGGCGCCGCGAACATCACCGGTGGACGCGCCCGGCCGTTCAGGGTATCATCGGAGGTGCGCGGACACAGCGTCGACCACACCCGGCAGCGGTTCCGGGCGATCCGGGCAATCCCCGGTCCGAATGAAATAACGCCGGTTGCGGTGCATATCGATATATCGATAAATATAAATATGTATAGGCAGGTATCATATCGAAAGGAGTCGAACTGAAAATGAAGATCCTTCATCTCGCCGATCTCCACATCGGCCTGAAGCTGCACGGCCGGGATCTGTCGGAGGACCAGCGGTATGTGCTGGATCAGGCGGTGCGCCTGGCCGCGGAGAAAGCGCCGGACGCGGTGGTGATCGCGGGCGACATCTATGACCGCGCGCTTCCGTCCTCGGAGAGCGTGCAGCTCTTTGACCGCTTTATCACGGGCCTGACACAGGCGCTGCCGGACGCGGCGATCCTGCTGATCGCCGGCAATCACGACGGCGGAAGACGTATCGATTGTTATCGAAATATTCTGGAAAAGCAATCTGTGTATGTGGCCGGCCTGCCGCCGGTGACGGAAGAGGAGCACCTTGGCTGTGTCACGCTGCGGGATGAGTACGGAGAGGTGCGGGTGTATCTGCTGCCATTTGTCCGGCCGTCCATGGTCCGGCAGCTGGTCGCGCAGCCGGAGGAGGAGCTTACCTACAGCGAGGCGGTGCGCCGGGTGCTCGCGCGCGAGAGCGTCGATCCGTCGGTGCGCAATGTGCTCGTGAGCCATCAGTTCTATGTGCCTTCCGGCAGCGGGGCCGACGCGGTGGAGCGGTCGGACGCGGAGATCCTCACGGTGGGGAACATCGACGAGGTGGACAGCGCCGTGCTCGAGCCGTTTGACTACGCGGCGCTCGGCCATATCCACCGGCGGATGTGCGCCGGGGCGGAGCGCTTCATGTACAGCGGCACGCCGATGGCGGTCTCGGTCAGCGAGAGCACGCAGGAGAAGGGCATGGTGCTTGTGACGCTCGGGAAGAAGGGCGAGCTTGCGAAAGAATTTATTCCGCTTCATCCGCTGCACCGCGTGCGGATCCTGGAGGGGAGCGCGGAGGAGATCCTTGCGCAGCCCTCGGAGGACTATGTGGCGGTGCGCCTGACGGAGCGGCCGGGGGAGGCGGATGCGGACCTCGGCGAGCGCCTGCGGGCGGCTTTCCCGCGTCTTCTGGAGATCCGCTTCACCGGGGCGGTGAGGCGGCCGGGGGCTTTGGGCGCGGAGGAGAGTGAGGACGGCGCGGGCGGAGGGCTGCCGGAGCCGTGGGAGCTGCTGTGCCATTTCCTCGGGGATATGGACGAGGAGGAGGCGGCGATCGCGCGCGATGTGCTGAACACGGTGCGGGAGAGGAGTGAGTCATGAAACCGGTCTGTCTGAAAATGCAGGCGTTCGGCTCCTACGTGAAGCCGGAGCCGATCGACTTTACCCGCCTGACCCAGAATCTGTTCCTGATCGCCGGGGACACGGGGGCGGGGAAGAGCACGATCTTCGACGCGATCGTGTTCGCGCTCTACGGCGAGGCCTCGTCGGTGCGCAACCGCCGCGAGGGGCTGGTGCTGCAGAGCCAGTTCGCGCCGCCGGAGATCGAGCCGTATGTGGAGCTGACATTTCTCGCGGGGGAAGGGGGAAATGAGCGCTATACGGTCCGGCGTGTGCCGCGGCACATGGCGGTGCGCCGGCGCCGCACCGGGGCCGGGGGCGCGCTGGTCGAGAAGGCGGCCTCGGTCACGCTGACCATGCCGGACGGGTCGGACTATCCGGCCCGGGAGGCGGACCGCAAGATCGAGGAGATCGTGGGGCTGAGCAAGGGGCAGTTCATGCAGGTCGCGATGATCGCGCAGGGCGAGTTCATGGACCTGCTGCGGGCGCGCTCGGACGACAAGAAGGTGATCTTCCGCAAGCTGTTCGGGACCGATCTCTACCGCGAGGTCGCGGAGGAGCTCATGCAGCGGCGGAGGGACCTCGAGGGGGAATTGAAGGAGCTGACGGAGGGCTGCCGGCGGGAGGCGGAGAGTGTGCGGATCCCGGCGGACTATGCGCGCGCGGAGGCGCTGGAGACCCTGAAGGAGCGCCTCGGTGAGAGCGCCGGCGCGGCGCTGACGGAATATATCGATGAACTTCGATTGCTGGAAGGGGCGCTTTCCGCGGCCGAGGAGCGTGACCGCGATCTGGCGGCGGAGATGTCGAAGAAGCGCGATGCGGCCCGGGATGAGCGGACGAAGGCGGCCTCGCTCCTGGAGCTCTTTGCGCGCCGGGATCAGGCGGCGCAGCGCCTGACGGACATGGCACAGTCTCAGGAGGAGGCGGCTTCCTGGCTTGTTCTGGCAGCTGCGGTCCGGAAGGCGTGGCGGCTGAAGCAGCTGCACGCGGTGCCGGAGCGCGCGGCGCTCGACGAGGCGCAGGCCCGTCAGAGTCTGGAGGAAGCCCGTCAGAAGCTTCCGGCGGCGCAGGAGGAGGCGCAGCGCCTCCGGATGGAGGAACAGACGGCGCGCGAGGCGGAGGGCCGCGAGCGGGAGACGTGCAGCCGGGTGCGCGAGAAGGCGGACCGGGCGGTGCAGCTCTTTGATGAGGCGGCGCGGCATGAGGCGGCGGTGAAGCAGCTTCGCGGCGACATGGCTGCGGCACAGCAGCAGGAGAAGAAGGCCGCGGCGGCGAGTGAGCAGCTGCGCAGCCGGTCGCAGCAGTGCCGGTCGGAGCTGGAGAAGCTCGGCAATGTGGCGGAGCAGCGCGCGCGTCTGACCGGCCGGCTGGAGAAGGCGGCGGAGCTGGAGCGCCTGCTCGCCCGGGCGAAGGAGGAGCAGAAGGCGTGCCTGCGCCGGGAGAAGGAGGCCGGCAAGGCGGCGCGGACGTATGCGGAGGCGCGGGCCGAGGCGGTGCGCCTGAGCGGCCGCTACGAGACGGCGCGCCTCAGCTTTCTCGACGCGCAGGCGGGACTGCTGGCGCAGACGCTCGTGGCGGGGGAGCCCTGCCCGGTCTGCGGCTCGACGTCTCATCCGCATCCGGCATCCGGCGATACGGAGAAAGCGCCGGACCGCGCCGCACTCGAAGCGCTGCGCGCGCAGACACAGGCGGCCGCGCAGAGTCAGGAGAAAGCGTCCGCCGCGTCAAGCGCCGCCGCCGAGCGCCTGCGCGAGAAGCAGCTGGCGCTCGAGGGGACGTGCGCGGAGCTTTCGCAGCGGCTGACGGCGGGCGCGGCCGAAGCCGGGGTACAGCCGGACCGTATCGGTGCGGCCGGCGCCGGCGGGATCGGCCGATCGGCCGCTGCGGCGGCTGAGGACCGTCCGGCCGCCGCGCCGGAAAACGGCATATCCCATGTCTCCGCGCAGCCGGATGACATGGCGGCTGAGATCGCGCGGCGGCGGGCGGTGCTCGATGAGGAGAGCCGCGCGATGGAAAAGCGGGAGAAGGACGAAGCACGGCTGCAGGCGGAGCTTGCGCAGGTGACGCAGCAGGCGGAGGCGGCGGATAAGGCGGCGGCCGACGCGGCGAAAACGCGCCTGGAGGCGGCCGGGAGCCTGGAAGCGGAGACGAAGGTGCTCGGGCAGCTGCTCGCCGGCGCCCCCTACGCGACGCGGGAGGAAGCGCTGGCGAGCCGGAAGGACGCGGAGCAGAAGCTGGCCAGGGCGGCGGAGGCGGCGGAGAAGCAGCGCGCCGCGGCGCAGGAGGCCGTGAAGAAGACGGAGGCCCTGAAGGAGCGGATCCGGGATCTGACGCAGCGCCTGCCGGAGCTGACCGCGCGCCGCGAGGAGACGGAAGCGGACTACCGCAAGGCGCTGGCGGAGAGCACGCTCACCGAAGAGGCCTGGCAGGAGACGGTGCGCGCTTATCCGGAGGAGGAAGCCGGCCGGCTCGAGACGCGCGCGCAGCAGCGCGCGAAGGAGGAGGCAGCCCTGAAGGGACAGCTCGAAAGTCTTGAGGCGTCCATCGGAGCTAAGGCGCGCCCGGACCGTGAAGCCGTGGAGAATGCCTTCCGCGCGAGCGAGCAGGCGCTTGCCGAAGCGGAAAAGGCCGCGGCGCAAAGCCGCGAGGAGGCCGCCGGCGTGCGCCGCGCGCGGAAGGCGCTGAGCGAGCGCGTCAGCCCGGCGCGGGCGGCTCTGGAGCAGTACCGCCGCGTGGACCGCCTCTGCCGCCTGGCAAACGGCAATCTCACCGACAGCCGCATGGATCTCGAAACCTACGTGCAGCGGTGCTTCCTGGAGAAGATCCTCACCTCGGCCAACCGCCGCTTCCGCGAGCTGTCCGGCGGCGAGTTCGAGCTGCGCATGACCAATGAAGAGAGCGCGGGCCGCGGCCGCAACCGCGGGCTGGACCTGATGGTCTACTCCTTCATCACCGGCAGGGAGCGGGAGGTGCGGACGCTGTCGGGCGGCGAGTCCTTCATGGCCGCCCTGTCCCTCGCGCTCGGCATGGCCGACGAGATCCAGCTCCACTCCCCGTCGGTCCGGCTCGACATGATGTTCATCGATGAGGGCTTCGGCTCCCTCGATGAGCGCTCACGCACCGAGGCTGTCCGGATCCTTCAGGAAATGGCAGGCGGCGACAAGCTGATCGGCATCATCTCGCACGTCACCGAACTGCGCCAGATGATGGAAAACCAGCTGATCGTCAGCCGCGATGAGCGGGGAAGCCATGCGCAGTGGCGAATCAGCTGAAAAAAAGCTTTAAAACCCTTGATTTTACGGCGTTTTGCGGCATTTTTGGCTTGCAAATATCGATAACTTTCATTATACTGACTGTATGAAACCCGGCGTAGTGATTCATCGGATTCAAAAGATTCAGAAAGGGAGACACTATGAATAAAACAGAACTGATCGAAGCGATCGCAGAAGAAGCCGGCATTTCCAAGAAGGATGCCAAGGCAGCCGTTGAGTCTTTTGTCAACGTCGTATCCGCTGAGCTCCAGAAGCAGGAGAAGGTTCAGCTGATCGGCTTCGGTACCTTTGAGACGGGCAAGAGAGCCGCGAGAACCGCTCGCAATCCGCGCACAGGCGAGGCAATCAAGGTCAAGGCAGCGGTTGTCCCGAAGTTCAAAGCGGGTGCGAAGCTGAAAGAGACAGTGAACACGAAGCCGAAGAAGTCCAAGAAGAAATAAGATTCGGGAAATAAGATTCGGGAAATAAGATTCGGAAAATAAGATTCGGAAAATAAGATCGGGAAACAAGATCGGAAAATATGATTTTGAATCTGAGCCGAACGAACAGGGAGCGGGAACCACAGCGGTTTCCGCTCCTTTTACTGTAAAAGTCCCAAGAGCCCAAGCCGGCAGGCGCCGGGCGATTGGCTGACTTTTCGTATACCTGTGATATACGGCTTGTCCGAG
>Ga0065709_1006068_pt1 | contig 20816 bp, 17 predicted proteins | sample Hoacrofraction14_2_FD_59096 | JGI IMG/M metagenome (GOLD analysis project Ga0065709, IMG submission 59096) | Hoatzin crop microbial communities from Cojedes, Venezuela, sample from fiber fraction 14 v1 | ecosystem: Host-associated > Birds > Digestive system > Esophagus > Crop | place: Venezuela...
CATCCCGGATCCGACGTGACCACAGCGAACAGCTGACGGTCTGCCGCGTAAGAAAGGCGGCCGAGCGCGTCGCTGAAGGCAGGGGACTCATACAGCATTTCCGGCGGGATATCCCGCGAGAACGGGGTGTGCGTCATGCCAAAATAGCTTTCATACATGATCACTCACCGTCCTTTCGAAAAGCGCCGTAGGAGATGGCGTCGGCGGCCCGTTTACGGGACTCCTGATGCTGCTTTTCCAACAGGTCAAGGAACCGTGACGTCTCCGCTTCCTGCGGAAGCATCGAGGCCGGGATCTCCGGCTTGCGGTCACAGAACGCGCCGATCTTTACCTTATGCGCACAGATCGGAGCCATTCCCTGATAGTTTACGGTGATGGTCTCTGTATTCATCGGATCGTAGGCGATCTCAACCGTTGCACCGATAAGCGCTGCGCTGACCTCATACGTTTCGCCCTGAAAGCTGATGCATCCGCCCTTGTTCACTTCACGGGTTTCATGATGCAGAAAGGCTTCGCCGACCACCGCGGCATCCAGAAACGTCAGCGGACGGGAGTCCCTGTTCCACTCGGCCTCAGGGGAGATCCCCGGATCTGCCACCTGTGTGCCCAGACTCTCGTAATACTCGCGGATTCCGTCATGCGGCCGCTTCAGGTAGTATTCCTCCAAGTAGCACTGCCAGTACCTGTTCAGGTCCTCCAGCGTGGCGATCTTCTTCGCCTTTGCCTCGGCCAGGAAGGCATCAACGACCTGATGGAACTTCTCCACCTTGCCCTTTGACTGGCCGGAATACGGGCGGGCATGACGGAGCCGAATACCTAAACGCGACGTGCTTCTGAGCAGCTGCAATGACACGTATTGCTTTCCATTATCGCAATACGCAACATCGAACTTTCCGTGCCTCAGGATGGCCTGATGGAAACTGTCTTCCACGATAGCCTTCTCCTGGTTGGCATAAAACTTCGAGAACAGCACGTAGCGTGAGTGGTCATCGATCAGCGTCGACAGATAGGTTCGCACCTTTGCCCCGTTCTTCCCGATGGGAAGCTTCGGGCCATACTTGATATCTGCCTGTACGAGCATCATCCGATGGGGCTTGCAGAAGCGCTTTGACGAACTCTTGCGTCCTTCAGTGTACTTCCGCATCTGTTTCTGACCGAAGCCGGCGCTGTACAGGTGTCGCTGAAGGGTAGAGCGTTTCAGCACGCCGGGGGCAACCAGGCCCTCGCCCTCCAGGATATAAATCAGCTGGCTGACACTCCGACTCGGAACTTCCCGCTTCAGCTGGATGGCTTCCTGCAGCAGCTCGTCAAAGTCTTCCGGAAGCGACTGGCTGCGGCGTTTCGTTCGATCCTGCGGCAGAAGTCCCTCCCATCCCTGTTCCAACCAGGCGGCTTCATACCGGCGAAGGGACTTTTCCGAACGATTGCTTTTCTCCGCGATGTCTTTTCGAAGCTGAACCTTCTTGTCGCGGTCCAGGCTCTCATCCAGAAGCGGAGAAATCAGCTGAAACCGTCTCTGCGCTTCTGCGGTTTGCCAGTTGGTCACTGTCTTGATTTCCATGGTGTAGCACCTCCTTCGGGGAAGATGATACCTCATGGTCTTCCGGGTCACCACGACAAATCAGGTGCGGATCCGCAGCCGGCGTCGCCGCCTGTATCCGGTCGCCGGAATTATAGATAAAGCGGTTGACGGTACTGAGCCAGCCATTACCGCGCTTGCGGAGCTTGTCGAGCAGCGAATCCCCGGATTGCATCAATTCCGCTCCGAATCCGAGGAGCCGGGCTCCGATCGACTTCAGGCATCCATCGATCTGGGGCTTACTGCGGCTGATCCAGGCTGACCATCGCTGCATGGTACGTTCACACGGATACAGATCCGTTGACGCATCGTCGGGGGTGGAAACCCCATCCACGACGTTCTCAATGACCTCGGTCGCGTAGTGCTTGTGCGGACTCATAAAGTCCGGAAGGACCAGGTGGAGCTTCCTGCAGGCCGGGCACTGCATCCGGGTCAGAAGATACTTCCGCTTCTCACCGTTAAACCACCGGGCTAAACGGCGGCGCTGGTCGCGGTAAACCAGCGCTTCATGACAGCATGGGCAGACAGGAACTTCGCGGCTCTCAACCAAAAATGTCCTCGCCCTTCTTGTGGGTCAGGCTATACTCTGATATAATCACCATGGTTTAACGACCAGGGTCTCAGAGGATAGCCGGGCTTGCTACGGTTGGGCGTCCTCTGGGACCTTTCCTTTCTTCTGCAGAGGACATTATATCGAGCAACTCAGGGACAAGCAAGCAGAGCTATCGGGGGTAAGCTCGGGTGGGCTTCAACACTTTTATCATCGTTGCCCAGGATGCGAGACGGATTTCAGTAACTTCGTTCATTCAGACACCTCCTGTCGAAAGTGTGGAAACTTGGCAAAGTTTTTCAAGTTTTCACAGCTGATTCCTTCAGGAGAAGTATCTCAGAAAATCGCGCGCCCGTCAGGGTACGTATGATTGATCATTTACCTGAATTGACCCACCGTGCCAAACCGCGGCGGCGGCTAACAGGGTGGGTCAAATCTAAACGTAAAAGTCCCTCATTCCTCAAATACGGTAAACAATTCACTTGCTGTTTATAACCATGGAAACAAATCTAATTCCCAAATCGCGTGTATCCTCTGAATCACTGACCTGAGCCGGTTGTGTTGCATCAGGCAGTTTTATGAGCATTTCCACAACTCCATCCTCAGGTCGTTCAAAATCAAAAGAGATTACACTTTCTCCATTAACATCTTCATTAAATACTTCATTCCCGTTAATAAATATAGTTACTGCTTGCGGCTGGAAATATGCTGCATTAACTTCTATTTCCGTAGTTAGTTTCTCGCCTTCTTCAATATAGAAGAAAGCTCTAACCGACTCACCATCCGTCCACGAACCATTCTCTTCTTGTTTTGACATACCCGCAATAAAATACTGAGAAAGTGTAATTTCATTCTGGTCACTTGCTCGGAACAAGAGCGGTACGCCAAGATTATATTTCCTTGCATAAACAGCCCCGTTCCCGAAATTAATATATTCGAACGCTCCGCTCTGCACTTTCACATGTCTTAGCTTATCCTTTTCAACTATTCTATAGTTTTCATCAGCAATAGCCACCTCATCTGTTTCAAACAGTTCCATGGCTGTATCGCTTAGCAATATCTTCCGTGCAAGGCCTTCATCATCATAATACACAATCGGATCATTAGAATAATAAACTTCTTGCCCAATCACTCTCGAATAATAAATTCCATTTACCGGGTTGTATATCTGAGGTATATTGTTTAAGATTACTTTGGTCCATGGGGCAAATTGGGTTCTGGTATAGCTCCCTCCAAAATACAAAAAACCTATCATGCAAATCATAAAGCCTGCCTGCGCCACTGACACAATATATACTTTTTTCGTTTTTTCTCCCAGGCAGACAAGGGCAAAAAATATAATTGGAGGTAAAATCCACACGTTGTACCTCATTATATATTGCATTCCACAGTTAATCTGTCGCTGATTAGACACAATATATAACATTCCTGCTATCCCCACAGCATTTATAATAGTCAATCTTCTGTTTTTAATCCATCCGATTATGATGGCAACAAAAAATAATGCAATTATAAAAGGCTCAAAAGGAAGCATACCCAGATTCAAATCAAACAAATAGCTAAGCGCTTTTGAAGACAAATATTTAGATTCTCTTGCCACATCTGCAACCAAGCTGAACGTCCCAAATTTCAAATATGTCAATATCAAGGGTATAAACGCCGGCAAATAAAAAATACCCCTCGATATAATTACGCCTGAATATTCTTTAATAAAATAATCCAGTCGGAAATCGTCATTTTCAGTCTTATATGAATCAATACAACTATAAATAAAATCTATCCCAACCATCATTGCAAATGGAATAACTCCTAAGTTTTGCATAGCTGCAATGCTCAAAAATAAGATTGAAAGCTCATAACTCTTATTATAAAAAAATACAAGGCCAATCGTGACAAATGAAAAAATATAAACTTCACTATGCGTCCATGTAAGATAAAACAATGCCGGGTTGAAAGCAGTCAACAGCAGAATGCCATTTTTGAGCCATATCTCACCCTTCATAAAAAACACAATCACAAGCAGTGCCGAAATATAAAGTATAACATTGGTAATGCTAAACGCCCAAATTGCCCGTACTCCTAACTTTTGAATAATTACCTTTACCGGCATTACAAGTGCAGAGTATGAGCCATAGTGATTGCTATACATTTTCCCTTTATATTCATGCAAATGGTTGCTTTTATTCTCGTAAAATTCACTATCTATTCGTTGCGCAATTTCCGGAAAATCCTGTTCTGCCTGAATAACATCTTCTTCAGTAATTCCAAACGAAAAATGATTCTGAAATGCTTCCAATTGCATAGCATATTCAGCATCGTCCCCGTTTATGATTCCAATATCTGCGGTCGACAACTCCACCAGGGAAAGGATGATAAATAACACTAAAACTATTACAGCGGTTTTATTTTCAAGACACCTTCTCATCATCTCTTATGGTCCTTTTAAAAATAATTAATTTGCTGGCAACATAATTTAAAATAATCACCAAAACGTTTGCCAGAAACTTTATAATGACATCATTGAAATGAAGAACTGTCACAAACAGATACATACATCCCCAGTCGACAAAACCTGTGGCAAGCCTGCAGCCAAAAAATGATATTATTTCTTTCACAATTGTCTCTCGTGTATTGGCTTCGCTATGAAATACCCACTTGCGGTTTGTAACATAGGCGAACAAAACAGCCGCAATCCAAGCGACAATTGTACTGACCATAACCCCTGTTCCAAACAAATGGGCCATCAACCAGTAGACAACAACATTAACCAGCGTGGTGCACACGCCAAAAAAAAGATAGGGAATTATGTCCTTATATTTTTCTACTAATGATCTCATAAAAATTATTTCATACCTTTCTTTAACATCCTGAAATCGCCCAATGCTTTCCAGCCAATCTTCACGATCTTCGGAATATTAATAGAATTCACGCCCCCCTGCCTTGGCTTGAAAGTGATGTCACGAAATGTCATCTTCTCATGATAATAGGAAAAATATGTCGTCATCATGATATTGGGAAGGTTATAATCACTCGGCATCTTATGTAAATATTTCTTGACCACTTCAGTCTTCATCAATCGGAAAGGTGCATTGGCATCCGGAACTTTTACACCAAAATAAATCTTAAGCAAGAAGCAAACGACCTTTTCCACAAACGCTCTGGACTTTCCATCGCCACGAACTACTCTATGCCCAAATATTCCATCATACTTCTTCCTGAGTTTCCAAAATGCGTCAAACTCATCAGGGTTGGTCTGTCCATCGGAATCTGTTTGGAAAATAAAGTCCGATCCTTGCTTGATTGCATAGTCATAGAGAGCGATTACCTTGGGTCCGTGTTGTTTTCCGGTGTCCGACAATATTTCAATCTTTGGCATCTTCTTTTTTAAATCCAGCAAGATTCGATGCGTATTGTCTGTACTGCCGCTATCCGCTACAACAAGTCGCGAATCTTCATTTTTATCTTCTACAATGGGATACCACGATCGAACAACTTCCTCAATATTAGCCTCTTCATTATATGCCGGCATCACTAAATACAACGTGTCCATCCTTTTTCTCCTTCTATACTTGCTATGCGTTAATCTCATCAAATCTGATTTATTTAATGATTTATTTCATCTGGCCGCCAAAGAGTCAAATCTCCGACACGCGTCTGACCATCGAAGCAGATTTGCATCGGAGATTCTTTATATTTTATAAAACTGCACCCCGCCGTCTTGGCAAACCGCGATTTTAAACAGCCGCTATCCCATAAGAAGCGCAGATTGTCTTATACTCCGCACTATTGGCAAAACTCTTAAATACAGCAAGCCGTGATGTTCCGGTTTCCAGTTTATTAAGCCAATGAGCATAGCCGCCGCTGTCCGGAGAACGATCCATAAATACATTGTACAGCATGGTGACGTAGGATGCATTCGAAGTCTTTTTATTTAAGTACTCCGTGCTGAATACAAATCCATAACCGACAGAATATCCGGTCCGCTCATGATTCCACAGTTTTGTGCACCAGTGATTGAATCCGGATTTATCCGGTGTGCGGCCAAGGCAGATAGAATACAATCTAGTCACAAAACTGGCAACCGGTGCTGTTTTGCCGCATCCGGCACAATCTCCCTGCGGAACTGTTCCATACTGAGGTATATCAATCTGTGAACCAAGTGGAATATTAAAATTGCTGCAAATATTACTGAATTCCGTGGACGCCGAAAAACGATTGAAAATTTCTTCCCGAGTTGCACCGTTTTTCAACCTTTTCAGCCAGTTAGCTAAGCCAGCTGCATCATAATCACGGCCGAGGAAGCCCTGATACAGATGTTTTACATAACACTCATCGCAATAATTTTTATTCAAAAACTCTTTACTGAAAACGAACGACTTAACTGTCTGTATACCCGTAATCGTGCCGTTCTTCAATAGATTAACCCAGTGGTCCAGTCCAGAAGCATCCGGCGAGCGATCGAGGCAAGCCTTGTACAGACGCGTGACGAATTCCGCGTACTTGGCATCCTGCAGAGCCTCAGCTGCATTATCAAGCGCGGTTTCCGCAACACTGATCCGATTATCCAAAGATGTAATATAGTTAGCCAACCGGGTCGCGTACTCGGAAACAGTATACGCCGTGTCCCCGTTTGTAGGATACCATAAAAATGTTTGAGTATAAGTATAGCCTCTCTGGCAAATAGCAAAACCGGTAACCGTATATTCGCGCCATTTTCCGATATTTACAAGATTAAGATAATGCCCAACCTCACCATATTTTTCAACAGTAGCATCCTCATCTTCATCATATTCAGCTTGATGCGCCAAATAGATCTCTTTTTCTCCATACCACAGATTATAAGCTCTGTTCGCCGTACTGGTCCAGGCACAATTTTCACCCACGGGAAACACGCCTGCGTGATCCCCACATTCAGAACTGTAATTAGCATCAGCCTGTGCATAAGCCATCATACTGTCTGTGATTTTTAAATCTTCTACACCTTCATCATTTCTGATCTTATTACCAATAGCAATCGCCTGAACAGCCTCTTTCATACTATCAAGGCTTGTCGCATCCCCGGATACGCCGAGCTGAGTATAAGAGGAGATTGCTTTCCCCGTGTCTTCAACTACTTCAACGCTCTTCAGCGCTTCTGCCGCTGCGGTAGAGCCCATCTCAACAAAAAAGCCGTATGAGCCGGATGCCTTCTGACTTTTAAGTGTGTTGAGATCTGATTCTGCGCTGTCATAATTCGCCTGTGCTGTTTCGACGGATAAATACGATGCCTGTGCACCGCAGGCAAGAAGCACCGCCAATACTGCGCACAAAAGCAGTGTGCCGAAAGCATGAATTACGTTCTGCTGTTTCTTATGGTAAAGCGATACGTTGGTCCTTAACATACAGTTACCTCCCTCAAAAATTGGTCAGGCAAGATGCAAAAAGCATCATGCCTTCCCCGTCTGCAGAAACATTTTTCTAAAGCCGAAACACATCATACTTATGTGCAAATAATACCGCAAAATCCATGTATAAACAACGTAAAATTTTCTGAAACATCCACCGCATTACGGTTAATATGGCCAAAATCCGCATCACTGCAGTCACGAAATTATCAACGCCTGTCTCCCAACTCATCGAATATTTCATTAACGGCCTGCTTATAGCTGCTGAACAAAAAATTATCCACAGCCCTTTGCCGAGCTGCCCGGCCATATTTTTCACGAAGCTCCTTTGAGTCAGCCAGCCTTTTCATTGCCTGCGCATATGCTTCCGCATCCGCGTTTGGCACTTCCACCCCTGTCACCCCGTTGATGTTCACATAGTTCACACCGCTGCCGTCAATCGTAAACGTAACAACCGGTTTCCCGTAATACATGGCTTCCGCAAGAGCAATCCCGAATGCCTCGTTACGTGTAACCGACGGAAAGCAAAAGATGTCGCAGGCAAGAAGGTTCTCTTTCAGCTGATCCTGATCAACCAGTCCCAGGAATCGAATCTTCGGGTTGCCCTCTGCCAACTGCTTTAATTCATCAGTCATCGGTCCTGTACCGGCGATGCGGATCTCAAATCGATCATCCAGCCGGGCCGAAGCCTGAATCAAATAGTTTAATCCTTTGTATGTCACATGACGTCCGACAGCAAGGCAGATGATCTTGTCCGGATTGGCATGGATCCTCTCGGCTTCCAGCGCGTCCCGCTCTGTATATTTCAGGTGCTCCTCATCGATACAATTCGGCAGCACACGGCACTTCTCCCGGTACTGCATCAGCCATCGGCTTCCCTCAATATAATTCGGGCTGGTCGCAATGATGCAGTCAGCCCGTTTTAATAAGCGCTGATTCTGCCCCTCAAAAAATACTCGCAGAATTTTCTGTCTGACAATATCCAGATGCCAGTATAAGATCAGACGTGTTCCCTCCGGCAAATACCTCAGGAGAAATGCCGCCGCATAAGGATTCGGATAATGAAAAATAACAACATCCGGCCGGAACCGGCGAATCCGCTCCTCCAGCACATGTCCGTATGTACGGGATAACGGCTGCGATGCAGCGGTTATCTGCGTCGCACACCGATAGACATTGACTCCGTCCACTTCATCCACGCTGTCTTGTTTATTGGACTGATGGTCATAACAAAGGACACATTGCTCGGCCCGATCGCTGAGTGCCTGAACACAAACACGCGCCATCTGCTCCAGACCGCCCTTAAAAGGATAATAATACTTGGATATATGGAGTATTCGTTCTTTGCTCATTATTTCTTTCGACCCATATCCGGGCCTTATCGTATATACTACCGTTTCCGGGCCGCCAGCGCATAATCCTGACTTCCGAACAATTCATCTTCAACCTTGCGCATCGCATCGTTAAACGCTTCCTCTTGTTCCTTATCCGGCAGTGTAATTTCCGGAATATGAATCTTGATACGGCTGGCCGGTGTATAGATGATTTCTGTTTCACGGAAGCCTGCCTTCTGCATCAGATACTGCTGAAACAACGGGTGCACCGGTTTGTTGTGTGTCGGATCGATATAAAAAGCATGCGAGTAGATTGCCAATGACGTCGGATTCGGCGTCTCTGTTATCAGGATACCGCCCTGGTTAAGCTTCTCATAAGCGAGTTCAAAGAAGCGGATCAGGTAAGACAGTTCCAGATGCTCAACCACCTGCCCCATGAAGATGCCATCCACCATCTCGCATTTCTCGAGATAGCTGACTGCATCGTCACAAACCACGTCCAGCCCATGACTGCAGCAAAGATCCACATATTCGCTGTACGTTTCCACGCCTTTGGCACGAATGTTGTTTTCCTTCAGCAACTCAAGAAACTCACCCCGTCCGCAGCCAATATCGAGAACTTCCCTGCAGTCGGCAAAATACGGCAGATAAAACTTCTGTCGCACACGTATAGTTTCTTTCGATCCCCGAAAATGATTCTCAAAGTCGAAGTAATCAATACTCTCATACGGAGATGCCACCGCTGTAAAGCTCTGTCCTGAAGGCGTATTGCCCGCAGTCTCTGTCTGAATGTAACTGCTGACAGCATCTCCGCTTGGCTCATACGAATCTGCCTGTCGATCGTTTATACGATTTGGATCTTGCTGTAGTCCCGACCACATCTCCGCCTTACGGAGCAATTTCTGCAAGCGCAGATTCATGTACTCAATCTGTCCCTGTTGTTCGCCAAGCTGCTTCTTCAGGGCATTATACCGTTCAATAGAGCCTTCATCACGCTTCCTTGCCAGTTGATCTCGTTCGGAAGCGGCTTGGTCTCTCACTCTGATTGCCTCTTCCAGTTTCCCGAGACGTCCAGAGGTCGCATCCTGCAGCTTTCGTATGGCATCACCGTGTCCGGCGCTGGTATCCACCCGTTCCCGAATATGCTGTTGATTAGCTTGTATAGCTTTAGCGTGTGCTATATTGCTCTCTCCAAGCTCTTTGACCTGTTCCTGTAAATTCCGAATCGCATCTCCATGAACGATATTGCTCTCACCAAGCACCTTCACCCGTTGTTGCAGTTGCCGCAGATTTTGAGTGAGCTCCTGCATCTCATTCGCCATCTTTTGCAATTCCTGAATATCACCGCTATGCTCTTTTGTATTCTCACTTAATATTTTGACCGTGCGTTCCAGTTCAAGAAATCGCTCAATATGGCGTCTGATCGGGCCCTGCTTTCTGGTCGTCTCTCTCATGCTTTATGTCCTCCGACAAGTCAGTTCCCCCAAATTCATCTCAATACCGGAATTGTTCGCGTTGTGCTCATCCCCTTATAACGTACCGTTACACGCATACTGTATCGTTCTTTAACGGCAATCGGTCGAACCGGAAACTGATATGTTCCGGACTTTGCCTCAGGTTCCATCCCCGGTCCAGCTGCAATATGTTTTCCGCTCACATCCACATAGTTGACCGAAAACCCAATGTTTCCGCCCTTTTGAGAACCTGCCATCCGTATATCAAACGGAACCCATAGCACTCCGGTCTCATGCATCATGAAATACCGTGGCAGTGCCAGTTGAATTTCCCGTTCTCCGATATAAATCCCAAAGGATGGAACTTCACCGTACATCCACTTGTACAGAGAACGATACTTTTCATATTCTCGCACGGCATAATCATGCTCAGCTTCCTTTAACCGATACAGGTATTTCTTTCTCTCATTGTCCTGAAGAATACCTTCATGATAGTCTGCCTCAAATCCCTCAAAGATTCCATTCTCCTCATAGGATGACGCATAATAATTTTCAAAAAGCAATTCTTCCGGTTTTACCATCATGTTCCAGTCAGAGAAATGACCGGGCCAGCACATGGTAACATATGGCAGACTTTCAAAATTTTCCGGATAGTGCGCTGCCAGATAATTAAAGTAAGTACCCCATTCATCTACCCCAGTTTCTTCAATACCGGTGTAAGTATTCAATAGTTCACGATAGATCCTCTTATCAATGATCTGCGGCATATGCGAAGCATACTGCCGAACCGGCATTCCGTTAGCCAGCAGAAATTCCTTTGTCCTGAACATACAATAATCAAAGGATGTCATGTGGCCGATTGTCCCCTGCCACTTGGTCAGATCATAGCAGTAATATCCTTTATACTTTCCGTTCTCCACAAAAAACGCAGTCGGAATTTCCTGCAGTGGACGATAGTCATCATCCGACATAATAAACACATCATCCGGTCGGTCGCTCTCCATCAGCAGGCAGCGCAGGAAAAAATTCCGAACGGAATGATCCTGAGGCAATTGCCGACCTGCCAGCAGTTCACTGTCCGTCAGATATGATACAGTCAGTCGACCGGCATATTTCTTCTGAAAGGCATCCACCATCTCGTCAGGGCAGCAGAGCAACAAGCGTTTAATATAAGGCATAAACGCTTCAATAAATGGAAGAGACCCCAGCACATCATCCTCGCGGGCCGACATGATCACGATCTGAGAAACATTCTCATCTACCTTCGCCTTTGCTGTAATCTCAAGTTCAAGCAGTGCCTTTTCCACCCTCTCAGCAACCGTATCCCAACTGTATGCTTTATAGCTGTTCAACCGTTTTCTGAGTGTCTTGTAGGTCTTCGATTCCGAATATTCTTTGACCGCATCGCGAAATGCTGCCGGGTTCTCCGGATCAAAATATACCGCGTAGTCTTCCCCTACTTCGCGCAGGACACGAATATCGGACGCGATAACCGGCACTTTTCGCTCGAATGCCTCAATCATCGGGAGACCGAATCCCTCATAGAAGGTCGGAAACGCAACAAACTGTGCATGCCGGTAGAGATAATCAATCGTGGCATCATTTGCCTTCTCAACGAAGAAAAAATGTTTATTGAGCTGGGCATGTCCGCGAATTCGCTTCTCCAGATTTGCAACATTCCAGCCGATCTTACCTGCAAAGACCAGATTCCATCCTTCCTGGAACAGGCCGCCATCAAATGCATCCAACAGCACTTTATGATTCTTACGCGGTTCGATGGTGCCGATCGTCAGAATGTATTTTCCGGCTTCAACCGCATGCTTTGCGGTTTCCTGAATCTCTGTATCGCCATCTGTACTCTTGACGAAATCTGACCCCAACCACGAAACATTGCCGGGTATTTGCGGAAGCGACAATCGTTCTGACAGGTCATTTACATCATCTAATGTGCTTTGCGCCGAGACGATCACCTTGTTAGCATACTGAAGTGTTGCCCCAATATAATCCATGAAATTCAACACTGTATTTTCATGACTGTACTGCGGCTTCAGAATCGGGATGATATCATAGACATAGACTACCAACCGTGCGCCTGTCTGTCGAATCACGGGATACAGATAACTACGCTTGACATTCTCATTCCAGACACTGTCGATGTCAAAATAAACATCTTCCGGCTGCAGTTCTCGCACTGAGAAGTAGGGCTGTTGATCAAACACAACTTTTTCCGGTTTGGAGCCTGAGAACTTTTCGACAAATGATTCATTGTCCACAATTCGGTATATTCCCGACTGGCCTGTTTCTGCGAGCAGTACGATCTCAAATTTGTTATTACGTATCAAGCGGAGCACAACTTCCCGCACAACACGCTGAATTCCCGTCAGGAAATCCACTCGCAGGAGATTGGATATTTCAATATATACCTTCATACTAATTTAACCCCTTCCCAGCATCCGCTTAATTACCCGACGCATTCCCACTGGCAGCTTTCGAAATATCTTTTTAGCCATCGGTTTGATCCGTTCCTTCAAACCAACACGTTGAGCGCCCATGTTCACGTTCCGCTCAACAATAACGGCCTCTCCTCCGGCAATGTCCGGATAGACATTATTGCGAAGCATGATACCTTTAAACTTATATTCTCCTGAATTCATAAACTTCTTCAGAACCGCTTTCCGAAACGTTGTCCGGTCCTGTGAAGCCGCACGACCACCCCATTCATTGAGCTGCTCCCAGTATGGAGCACGGATCAGAAGCTTGCAATTCGCCGCCTGCATGAAATCCAGATTTTCCAGTTCCAGCAAATCAAACAGATCTGCTTCTCCGCTCCCCCGATGCATAGATGCCAAGAAGGCTTTGCGCGTGTAGGGAAGATTGCGACCCGTCACAGAGTAATTCTCCGATGTGATATCATAAATTTTTCCGTAGATCTCCTGCTCCTTCATCGGTATCTCCATCTTTATGCCTCCTCTCCGACATCAAGCAACCATTCATGCGGAATCCTTGATACGCCCACATCTCCCAGTTTTGAAAAGACATCGAACCGCAGCGTATCCCGCCAGTAATCTACCGGTAAGCCTCCGGGCCGTTCGATTGCCACGTCCAGCCAATACTTTCCCTGCAGCAGATAAACTTTATCCATGACTACTTCAAGGATCCCGTCTTCCTTCAGGTCAAACCGCTCCAGTTGGTCTATTCTTGTATTGGTTCCGTAACACTGCGTCCCGTCGATGCGAAAGATCCCGATTCCGAAATCCGCATCTTCCACAGGGGTCTTTACCGAATAGCGAATTCGAATCGTCATGGGATCGCCGGTTGCAATAGCCCGCATTGCCTCATGCTTATCATCCAGCAGCACGACCTCCTCGATCACCGCATCTTTGCTTCCCCACCGTTTATTATCCTTCGGTTTCTCAGCCGATTGCTTCTTTTCTGCTTCCCTGACTGCGGCCGCATTCCCTTTACGGATCATTTCTTTTTTGGCAATTTCTTTTCGTTCTGCCGACATGTAATCCAGATAAGCCGCATCAACCGTATGCGGATCACCCTCCGCCTTAATTTTTCCCTGATGAATCCAGATCGACCGATCACAGATCTGTTCAATCTGAGCCATGGAATGCGACACGATAACAATGGTCTTCCCTTCGGCCTTGATTTCCTTCAGCCGGTTAAAGCACTTCGTCTGAAATCCGGCATCGCCTACAGCAAGGATCTCATCCACCAGCAGAATATCCGCATCCACATTGATGGCAACGGAGAAAGCCAGACGCATATACATGCCCGACGAATACGTTCGGACCGGATTATCGATATAATCCTGCAGTTCGGAAAATTCAATAATGTCATCCAGCCTGGCATCGATCTCTTTCTTTGTCAACCCGAAGATGGCCGCGTTAATATAGATATTCTCGCGCCCGCTCATATCCGCATGAAACCCCGCTCCGAGTTCGATCAGGCTGGACACCCTTCCCCGCATCTCAATCGTTCCGGAAGTCGGATACATGATCCGGGTAAGCAGTTTCAGCGTAGTGCTCTTCCCGCAGCCATTGTGCCCGATCAGGCCAACGGCCTCCCCTTTTTTCACATTAAAGCTGATCCCGTCAAGTACATGGCGTGTCTCATACCGATTCCGCTTCCAGAACAGGACCTTTTCTTTCAGCAGGTTGCTTTTATCCATATACACTTTAAAGGTTTTCTTTACATCTCTGACTTCAATTGCATTTTCCTGATCCATATACATTAACTCCCTATGCGATCATGATGGAAGCACTTTCTCCATTCACTGTTATTTGCTTTCCAACCCCTGTTTATCAAAGCTCTTCCGCAAATCCACGCTGCAGCTGCCGGTAGACCACATAACCCACCACAAGAAAAATCATCCCGAATACAACAGCCTCCCCCAGCGTACGCATGTCCGGTGTCTGCTTATAGTAAAGAATCTGCCGGTAAGCTATGGTGATCGGATTCATCGGATTCAGTTTCCACAGCTTGTAGAGATTGTCCGGCAAGGCCCCCTCCACCTGCTCCGGTTTATACACGATCGGGGTAAAGAACTGCCAGGCCATGGAAAGAATCGCGAGAATATACTGTATATCTCTGAAATAGATACACAGAGATGACGTAAGGAATGTAATCCCCAGCGCCAGCAGCAGTTCAATAAGCATAATGACCGGAAGATACAGCAGCGCTTTCGGATTGACACCGAATCCTGAGAAGATCAGCACCGCAAATACCACCAGGAAACTGAGGATCATATTGATAAAGGTCGAAAGTACATAGGAGATCGGCAGCACCTCTCTCGGGAAATAGATCTTTTTCACCATGTTCTGGTGAGACAATACGCATGTGGAGCCGCCGGTGAGACAGCTGCTGAAGAAAATCCAGGGTACCAGTGCCACAAACAGGAAGATATAATACTCTTCGATCCCGTTCTTTAATATAACGGAGAATACCATTGTATAAACCATCAACTGCAGCAGCGGGTTCAAAAAGGTCCAGAAAAATCCCAGGACTGACCCCTTATATCGTCCTCGCAAATCTCTGTGAACCAGGCTGAAGATCATCTCTCGATATTCATATATCTCCACTAAATTTTTCATAAGCCTCCACCTACCGTATTACTTGCTGTTTTTTCCTGCAAAATCGCCATCATTTCCGATGCATTTTTCCCCCAGGAAAATTTATTCTGCTGACGGGCAATCCGTTCTGACAGCTGCTTTCTTTCCTCACCCGGCAGATTATATACCTTCTTCATCAAATCGTACAGTTCTGTTTCATTCTCAGCATCCTGCAAATAATAGACCGCATCTCCCCCGACCTCCGGCATGGAAGAGACATTCGTAGTTATAACCGGGAGATCATAGGCCATTCCTTCCAGGATCGGTATCCCGAAGCCTTCGTATATCGATGGATATACAAAGGCGCACGCATGGGACAGCAGGTATTTTTTCTCGCTCTCATTGATATACCCTGTCAGCAAAATCAGATCAGCATAAGGGCTCTCATTCACAGCTTTCAGAATATCATCACATCGCCATCCGATTTTCCCGGCCAGAACCAGCCTCGCCGTATCCTCTTCCCGGCAGAATTGTTCGAAGGCGTGAATCACGCGCAGCAGATTCTTCCGCGGCTCGATCGTCCCGATAAATAAAAAGTAAGGTTCCTGAAGGTCGGTGAGTTCTTTTCGGACTTCCCGCATCGTATACTGATACATCTCCTTCGATGCCGCTCTGTCCAGGCCGCCGCAGTAGCTGACGCATACTTTTTCGGGAGAAATATGGAACAGGGACACCACATCTCTGGCCGTGGACTGCGAGATAGCGATCACCCGCTCAGCCCTGCGGCAGGACGGCTTCGTATGAAGATACAGCCGTCTCACATTTCCTCTCCTTCCGACTTCCGGGTAGCGGAACAGCGCCATATCATAGATCGTTACATAATACCGTACCCCTTTGACACTGGCCGGCAATGTATAATTTGTCCCCCAGAAAACATCCAGCTGCAGTTCCCGGATCAGCTTCGGCAGGAGAAAGATATTCCACAGGCTGTTCCGGTTGATCTTCCAGGGCCGGACGATCACATGCCAGTTTTCCGGCAAAGAATATGGCAGCGTTATATTCATATGGCTGAGCAGATAGTATTCATGTTCCGGATACTCCTCTGCCCATACCTGCAGTATCTCAAGCACGCTCCGCGCAATACCGGCATATTCACCACTGACAAAGATCCGTGCGTCAATTCCTATCTTCATAATTTCACAACTCGCTGTTAATCCCCTCACAGCACCGTGGCTGTTATCCCTCAGCCTGTTGACTTACTTCAAATCGGCAAGGTTCAGGGAACCGATTCTCCAGCGCCTTCAAAACAATACCGGCTGTTTCCCAAAACCCGGTTTCACTGTCAATATTGTCATTCACGCAGATGACATGGGCCTTTTTCCGTTGAATGCAATCTGCCGCCCGCTCTGCATCCTCGCTGGCATGCACATCAAAGAAACGGCTGAAATCTCTTCTGCGGATTTCCACATTGCCGGAACAGATCTGCCAGTAGCGCATACACCAATGGGCCGCACTGAATTCATCGCGGAACCGGCTGGAAATCGTCGGTCTCAGATCTTCACCGGCCGTTTCCCAGACTTCCCGATACGTATCCTTCAGATAAGAGTAGGCCGTGTGCATCTCATTGAATCCGGTAATCTCCCGGAACGGAAGCGTACACAGCGTCTTGATAATCTCTCTTCCGTTTCTCAGGTCAAGAAATTTTTTCCAGTAACGGCGAAAAACATCTTTTTTACAAAAATGTTTCGCGGCAATCATCGTATTCCGGGCCGCAATCCCGAAGACACTCCGACCATCCGGCGTATAAACCGCCTGGATCGCAGAAAACGCAATCGTGTCACATGGCTTTCCGTTTCTGAAAAAATCAGTTTCCTCGCACGGAGTAAGGAAAAACATGTCATCATTCATGTAGATAAACCGGTCTGCCAGTCCGGGAATCCGGTCCAGCAGCAGTTCCACCGCACAGTTATTGAAAGTCGGCAGGCACTCCTTCGGGAGAAGTGTATTCTGATCGATGACCGTCAGCTTGCCGCCCCCGTCATCAAGCCAGTCCGGCCTCATCCCGGGCGTGACGAGATATATATGATTTACCCACGGCAGACAGACATCGATACTTCTCAGAAGATATCGAAGCGTTCCCCAGTCACGGTATCTTCGGGTGCGCGTATCTTTTGCCGCGTCTGCTGATTCCCTGTATTGCTCCATCTTTCGCAGCCATTGCGGATCACTTCCGTCCACCCATGTAATGACCACATCTGTTTTTTCACTCATCGCACCTGTATTCTACACCATATCGTCTGTGCAGCAGTTCCATCAGAATTTCTGCAGAATGTTTCCAGCTGTATCTGCTGAGGATCTCCTGCCTTGCACGCACGGTAATCGGTTCTATCCTCTCGAAATCAATTGTCGCCTTATAAGGATCAATATACTGTACACCTTCACCGAATACTTCATGCATCACCTGGGTATCAGAGACCAGCACCTGCCCGGCCCCGGCAGACAATGCTTCCATAGGCGGAATGCCGAACCCTTCGTAAAAGCTCGGAAAAATAAATGCTTTGCAGTACTTCATCAGTGTCTTAGCTTCCGAATCGCTTACGTATCCCAGCAGATGAACATTCGGCGGAAATCCCCCCATGTTCTGTTTTCTGAACACTTCCGGATTCGCGGAGCCCGCCGCCGCGAAAACGCTGTTTGGGTTATGGCGGGCCGCCTCCAGAATCCAGTTCAGATTCTTGTTGGGTTCCATACTCGCCATAAAGAAATAGTATCCGTAGCGCTTCAGTCCAAACTTTTCCGGAACATCCTTTGCTTCCGGAATCCGTTCATAATGCTGCCAGGCGTCCGGCACAACGGTAATCCGTTCCCCGGCAATCTGATAATAGCGGAGAATCTCTTCTTTCGAAAATTCCGAGACCGTCAGGATATCCCTGCAGCGGGCCGTCTCATTGCAAAACAGCAGTTGATACCACATTCGGAATCCCCGGCTGAAATCCTTCGGCCGTGCCTTGATCTTCACATCATGGATACAACAGATGCCGGGCGCGATCAACGGCGCTGTATTACAGAGATTCAGCGTCACTGCACTATGCTGCCGGGCATACATCGGCAGCGTAATATGTTCCCACAGGCGGTTCCTCAGATGCCCCACCTTTTTCACTGTTATATTCTGATACTTCGGTTCCTTAATCACGTCCGGCGGAAGCAACAGTACACATGTCTCCGGCCGGGCCATTCGGTCCAGTTCACGCAGCAGCTCGGTCGCATAGCGTTCCACCCCTGTAATTCGTCTGGACAGAAAACGGCCGTTGATAAAGATTTTCGCACATCGAGTATTTTTCATACACTGCCTTTTTGCATCAGTACCGTCCAGACGGTCTGCAGCAGAATCCGGATATCCAACCAGATGCTCCAGTGGTCTATATAGTAACAGTCCAGACGCACGATCTCTTCAAAATCCGTCACACTGCTGCGGCCATGAACCTGCCAGAGTCCCGTAATACCCGGTTTCAGACTCAGGCGCCGCTTGTGATGATTGGAATATTTTTTGAATTCTTCCACGGTCGGCGGGCGGGTTCCCACCAAAGACATTTCCCCTTTGAGTACGTTAAAAAATTGCGGAAATTCATCAATACTGGTTTTCCGTATGAACTTACCGACTTTCGTAATCCGGGGATCATCACGGATTTTAAAAATCGGCCCTTCCATCTCATTGCTCTGCGCCAGCGCTTCTTTCACTTGATCCGCATCCGGGCGCATGGAACGGAACTTATACATGTAAAAATAGCGACCGTTTTTTCCGACCCGCTGCTGGCGGAAGATCACCGGCCCCCGATCCTCCAGCCAGATCGCCGGTGCTATAAAGATCGCAAGCATACAGCAGAGCAGACATCCGACTGCTCCGCCGATCAGATCCAGCACCCGTTTTTCGATCAGCTCCCGCTGTGTAAACAGACGCGGCGCATATTCCACGGCATTCAGACGGCCAAACTGCACCATCCGGGATTCGTCTTCTGCAAAAGAAAAACCGGAGTAGCTGACCAGACTGACAATACCCATATTATCTAATTGACGGATGATCGTCCGATTAAGCTCCTGATGCCGGTCTGAAAGGCCCACCAGTGCCAGGTCTACAATACCCTGACGCAGATACGTTTCGTAATCCTGATCGGACGTTGCAAAGCAGCTGTGCCCCTTATCATCGTACTCGATTCTGAAAAGATCCATGGTGTTGTCTGACACCAGGATAACGGCGTCCATCTGGATACTTTCCTCACCGTAGTGGATCAGATTGTGCAGCACCTCGAGTGCATTTTCCCGCGAGGTGAATACGACCGATCGCCGCTTATGACTCAGCACGTACCTTTTCTCTGCTGCCCATATGATCCGGAATCCTGCATACATCAAAACGATGTTCGTCAGGAAGAAAACACCTGAAAAGATACGCGAAATATAAATAGCTTTCTGCGACAGATACAGTATCCCGAAATACGCCAGCGCCATACTTCCGTTCAAAAGAAGCACTTCTGCCAGATCCTTCAGGATATTCCGGCGGCGCATATAGGAAGTCTTGCGGTCGGGCTGCAGTAAAAAAGCGAGCACGTATGAGATCAGCAGATAAGCAAAAATCTCCCGATTGGCAGCACGTAAAAATATTCCTCCCCTGTATCCGCCAAAACGTATATAGCAGGCAACAAAATATGAAACAAGCAATGAACACACGCCTGTAACAAATTTTGCAATTCGGCTGTAAGAATTCATACCGTTACAGTTATGGGCTGCAAAGCCCGACACCTTTCTTTTATTCTGTCCTTAAACACACATCATCAGACTTTCTCTGATTTTAACAGAACTCATCCGGATATACAACTTTCACCGGTCTTGCCTACTTGTTTGTCTGACAGCCTCTGCAATACTTTCGCTGTTCGTATACAGAATTTCCCCATCCGGGAGCTTGATTTTCTCGGCGCCTTGCTCCAATAGCACACTGCAATCCCGGTCCGCGCGGGTAATCAATGCATAGAGCTCCGAATCCACGACAGCTTCACCTGAAAACCAGCTGAACGCAAAGCAGTCTCCAAACCATTTCTCATAATAGAGCGGCAGTGTATCGGCAATAAGCCGAATTGCTTTCTGATGTGGATCTTTTTCCATGTCAGTCAGTGTCGCGATTACGGATTGATTTTCCGTCAGTTTCTCCGTATATTCATATTCATAGCTTTCGATTTGTCTGGCGACCCATACGCCAACGGTTATCAGAACAACTATGCTTCCTATGCCATACATCAGCCGCTGTTTGAGCTTGTCTTTCTTCCTTATTGCGCCGGACATACTGTGGAAAAACAGAATCATTGCAGTCAGGACAATGATGGCCATCCACTCGACTTCCCATTGATTATATGGTTCATAATATCCCTTGACCGTAATCAGCGTTCGCAGCCCCGGTAAAACCAGCCTG
>Ga0065709_1029462_pt1 | contig 20704 bp, 13 predicted proteins | sample Hoacrofraction14_2_FD_59096 | JGI IMG/M metagenome (GOLD analysis project Ga0065709, IMG submission 59096) | Hoatzin crop microbial communities from Cojedes, Venezuela, sample from fiber fraction 14 v1 | ecosystem: Host-associated > Birds > Digestive system > Esophagus > Crop | place: Venezuela...
GATTTTTGTTTCCCATGTCTTTGTCCGACGAGGCTATGCGGATGTAGGGACGGAGTGATTTGTATTGCTCCGTTGACATTCCGTAGAGCCGCGCAAAGTCTTCCGGACGGCGAAAACGGCCGCCCGCAGCGCGGTATTTCATGAGGTTGCGCACCTGCCACGGGCGCAATCCGAGGCGCAGCAGTTGTTGTTCGCCGGCCGTATTGGGGTCGAAAAGAAAGCGTTCGGCCGGTTGTCTGCCGTTCCCGTACGACGCAAAACTGCCGTCGGTGTATCTCCCGTCGCCGTCGAATTCTCTCCCGTCGCCGCCGGGATATACATTATTATATATACGCGCGCGCGCGCGAGCCGAGCGGCCGGTGCCGTCCGACGGGGCGAATGCAGCCGAATCGGCGGCAGTGAGCGGCGTTTCCTCTCGTCCGTGCCACGGCAAGAGAAAGCCCGCTGCGGCGGCCAGTGCCAGGAAAAGCAGGAAAAGAATGGCGCGGCGGTCGGATTTTTGAAGGTAGAAAAACTCTCTAAGATTCATCGTTTTAGGGTCAAGAGCGCCTCAGAACGCCCCCAGTTGATGCAGGAAAATGAGCGCCATGCATATCGGACTGATGTAACGCACCAAGAACATGAAGACGGGGAAATAGCGCGCGCGAAGTCTTCCGCCGTTGCTAATCTGTTCGTGCACGTCGCCGCGTGGCATCACCCATCCCACGTAGAGCAGCGTGAGCAGGCCTCCAAGCGTGAGCAGTACGTTTGCCGTGATGTAGTCGAGACTGTCAAACAGCGTCATTCCGAACAGTCGGAGCGACGGGACGGAGCCGAGCGAAAGGGAGCTGAGCACGCCCACCACCATGGCCGGAAGGGTTACCAGCAGGGCGGCTATCCGTCGGCTGAGGTGGAATTCCTCGGCAACAAAGGCCGTTGGAGTCTCGTGCATCGATATAATACTGGTGAGTGCGGCCAGCATGAGCAGGATATAAAAGATGATGCTCATCAGCCAACCCACCACAGGAACGGCCGCAAAGGCCTGTCCGAACACGTTGGGCAGGGTGATAAATATGAGCGAAGGGCCTGCATCGGGCTGCACGCCGACGGCAAAGGCGGCCGGGAAGATAATCAATCCGGCCAGCACTGCCACCATAGTATCGATGACAGCAATCTGAACACCGCTGCGCACGAGATGCACGTCGCGGTCGAAATAACTGGCATAGGTTACCAGACAGGCCATGCCCGTGGAGAGACTGAAGAACGTCTGCCCCAGCGCGTCGAAGACGGTGTCGGCCGAAACCTTCGAAAAATCGGGACGCAACAAGAACTTCACGCCCTCACTGCTGCCCGGCAGCAGGAGCGCACACACCACGAGTAACAAGAGGAGAAGGAACAACAGCGGCATCATTACCTTGGAAGCGCGCTCTATTCCGCGCTGAACGCCCCGTGTGATGATGACGTGCGTGAGGAGGATGAAGAACACCGTCCAGAACACCGACTTCCACGGATTGGCCACAAAGTCGTTGAAGTATTGGCGGATGTAATCGACGTCGCCGTGTAATTGTCCGGCCACCGAGGCAAAAATGTATTGAAGCGTCCAGCCGGCCACCACCGAGTAGAAGCCCATAATGAGAAATCCCGTGAGCACACCGAGGCAACCCGTCAGTTTCCACGGCCATCCGCCGTAAGCGCGTGTGGCGTTGCGTTGCGCCCGCCGACCCACAACAAACTCGCAGAGCATGGCCGGCAGTCCCAGCGCTATAAGACACAGCAGGTAAATCAGAATGAAAGCCGCGCCGCCGTTCATTCCCGTTTCGTAAGGAAATCGCCAGATGTTGCCCAGTCCGACGGCCGAACCTGCCGTGGCCAGCACCACGCCGGCCTTCGATGCAAACTTTCCGCGAGCTTCTGTTTGGTGTTTCATTTGTTATCGGAAATCAGAGCCATCCCAGCTGATGAAGGAACACGCAGACGATGAACAACGGACAAATATACTTCACCATCACCACAAACAGGCGCACATAGCGTTGGCTCGTAGTATCGTAATTGGTAAATTCGTTGCGCACCAGTCGGTGATCCACATACCAGCCGATGAACAAGCACGTGAAGAAAGCGCCCACGGGGAGGCAGCAGTTGGCCGTAAACCAGTCGAGGAAGTCGAACAAGGTCATGCCGAACGGCGCGCACCAGTCCCATTTTCCCAATGAAAGGGAGCACACCGCGCCCATTACAACCGCGTAGAGCGACACCAATCGGGCGGCCTTTCGGCGACCAATGCGCAGCTCCTCGCCAAGAAAAGACGTGCCCACTTCATGTATAGAAATGAACGACGTGAGGGCGGCAATGGCCAGCAAAAGATAGAACATGATGCTCACCACGTATTCAATCACGGGCATATTGCCGAACGCGCGCTCAAAGACGTTGGGCAATGTGATAAAGATAAGCGACGGCCCGCTGTCGGGTTCGATGCCCACCGACAGGGCAGCCGGAAAGATTATCAGGCCGGCCAGCACCGCCACCACCGTGTCGATGGCTGCAATCTGCACGGCCGACGAGAGCAACCGGGTCTCTTTTCGGAAGTAACTGGCGTAGGTGCAGAGGCATCCCATGCCGATGCTTAGCGAGAAAAACGACTGTCCGAGCGCTTCAAGAAACGTCTTTCCCGTCACCTTCGAGAAGTCGGGTTTAAGCAAAAACTCCACGCCTTTCCATGCACCGGGCAGGGTTAGCGAGCACGCCACAAGGATGATAAGCAGTATGAAAAGCACGGGCATCATCAGCTTCGAGGCCTTTTCGATGCCGTCTTGCACGCCATGCACAATCACATAGTGCGTGATGCCGATGAGCAGCGTCGCCCAGACAATGGGTTTTATGGGGTGCGTAGAGAAGGCGGCAAAGTCGGCCGCAAACGATTCGGGCGTACCGTGAATATGTCCGCACACCGACGAAAAGATGTATTGCATCGTCCAGCCGCTCACCACGCTGTAGTATCCCAAGATGAGCGCCGACGTGAGCACGGCCAGATAACCCACCAGTTTCCATGCCGAACCGTTGCCCATCACGCTGTAAGCGCGGGCGGTGTTGGCTTGTGCGTGGCGGCCAATCATCATCTCGCAGAGCATCACGGGGATGCCCATCACCAGCACACAGCCTATATAAATGAGGATAAAGGCTGCGCCACCGTTCTGTCCGGTGATGTAAGGGAAGCGCCAAACGTTTCCAAGACCCACGGCGCCGCCGGCTGCCGCCAAGACAACGCCAATCTTGCTGCCGAAGTTTCCTCTGCTCGAAGTGTTATACATAAGTGTCGTTTGTTCTTGTTTCTCCCGTCATCGTGTTGCGGCGTCATCCTCGCCCGTTTCCAGTTTGAGGTGCCGGTATTCGGCGGGCATCTTGTTTCGCCACATCAGGTAGGGGTTCCGGAGCATGTGGGAGTTATAGAAGTGCGGGTCTCCCGTCACCTCGAGGCCGATGAAATCAAGTTTTTCGAAGGGCTCATCCTCGCTTCCGAGCTCCACTTCTGCCATCACCAGTCCGGCATTAAAGCCGTAAAACTCGTCCACCTCGAAGGTGTGTTTGCCGTCGGGCGAGGGCACCAGATAACGGCGCTTGTCTATGCCTCCCGGTCTGCAGAGTTCCAGCAGATGGCGGGCTTCGTCGAGCGTAATCTCCGTTTCAAACTCATAGCGCGACAACTTGCCTTCCCCCGCCGGCCCTTTTATCGTGAGAAACCCCTTGTCGTCGCGAATACGCACGCGCACGCTGACCCCTTTGCTACTCATGATATAGTTCTGGCGGATGCGACTTGACGACACAGCCAGCTCGCGGTAACGCTCGCCGCGCACCAGAAATTTGCGTTCAATCTCTTGTCCGCTCATCGTTGTTCAGGGTCGGATGCGCTCGATTGTTTAAGAAACCATGTGAACGGCGTAGGCCAGAAAGACAACGGCCAGCGCTATCAGCCCGAAGAAAATCCACTTCACTACGTTCTTTCCCTTGGCTTCTTCTTCGGCAGCGTGGCGTGCACGCTGTGCTTTTCTCCTTTGACTCATAATGTATGGATAGTTTAGTTCAGTATGTTTTCATTGTCCATGCAAAGGTATAACATATTTTCCGAACCGCCAAGTGCCGCCCCCCACAATCTTCGTTCGTGCGCCGGCGGTGTGTGTGCACCGCCTCCGTCTATTTCCTCAACTGCCTGGTGATGTGCTCCACGATGGCGGCAAAAATCATCTCTGGGCTTCATTTTTTGACCGAGTTTCTTTTTCCATCCGAAAAATATTCGTAATTTTGGCGTCGCGGCGGCGTTGCTTTCGCGGCACGCGGCGCAGACATTGAGGGTTAAATATTAGCGTCAGCTATTTATTCGAAGACGTTCCAGAAACTTGCAGGTAGAAAGAACGCATCTATAGAATAATGTGCGGACGTCCACGATGGCGTGGGCGTTCGGCTTGTCTATAGATACAGGTTTCTGCAAGTACCTTGGAACGTGGGCGAGTCGATTCGTCCACGTTCTTTTTTGGTGCTTGGCAGAGCCTTTTTTGAATGAGCGTGGCGCATTAAGACTGATAACTAAAAACGTTTTAATGCTATGGCGAAATCATTAATCGAAGCCCTGCCCGAGATTGTACGCGAAGGCAGGCAAACAGCTCAGCGTATGCTGGAGCGACTTGGCAGTGGCACACACATCGGGTTGCAAACCAACGAACTGGTGCTTCCTCACAAAGACGTGTCGGGACTGTGGCAGGGCAAAGTGCCGCAGATGCCCAACGCCTTCAACGGCGGCGAGTGGATGAATCGATTGATTTACGGCGACAATCTGCTCGTGATGCAGGCGCTCTTGGCCGGCGACCCGCAAACGGGCATGCCTTCGTTGCGAGGGAAAGTGGACTTGGTGTATATCGACCCGCCGTTTGATTCGAAGGCCGACTATCGCACGAAGATTACGTTGCCCGGCACCGACTTGAAGCAAAAACCCACAGTGGTGGAGCAGTTCGCCTATGCCGACACGTGGGAACACGGCACGGTTTCCTATCTCAAAATGATTTACCCTCGGCTGGTATTGCTTAAAGAACTGCTCTCCGACCATGGAAGCATCTATGTTCATATCGATTGGCACGTAGGAGCGTATGTAAAACTGATGCTCGATGATATATTTGGAAAGGAGAATTTTAGAAATGAAATTATTTGGCAAAGGGCGGATCCTCACAATGATGCAAAAACAAGATACGGAAACATTCATGACACAATCCTCTTTTATAGTCTAGGAAACACGTATAATTGGGAAAGTATTTGTACTGCTCTATCTGAAAAAGCTCTAAAGGAATATTCATGGCTGCGGTTAGCAAATGGTAGCTTTGTTAAGTATAACGGTACAGTTCCGAATGGTGCGATTAGAGTCAAGTTAGAAAGAGCTACACAGAAGGGTAATAATCCTAAGAGATTTTTTGAATGGAGAGGAATAAAATTGAAGGGAGGTTTGCAATGGATGGGCACTTACGAGGAAATGGAAGAAATGCTAAAAGAAGGCAAACTATATTTACCCAATTATCCCAAAGGAAACCAACGTTGCAGAGTCCTTCCTCTTGATGGAAGAGAAGATAGTCAAGTAATACAAGATATTTGGCAAGATGTCGGAAGGATGAAAGCAGGAAAAGGGTATTATGCCACTCAAAAGCCCGAAGCCCTGTTAGAGCGTATCATCAAGGCGAGCAGCAACGAGGGCGATTTAGTTCTCGACGTGTTTGGTGGCAGTGGCACTACGGCTGCTGTTGCCGAGCGTTTAGGTCGCCGTTGGATTACTTGCGACATTGGTAAACCTGCATCGCTGGTGATGCGCAAGCGGTTTATCGACCAAGAAGTAAAACCGTTCCTCTATCAGGCGGTGGGCGACTATCAGAAAGAAGCCTTCCTCAATAACCGTCAAGTGAAGCGCGTGGGCGATTTGAGCCAAGTGGTGATGGGACTCTACGGTGCCCTGCCGTTTACGCCCGAACAGACCAACGACCGCAGCTTTGGCTACGTGAAAGGCACCCGTACGCTGGTGATGGTGGACTCGCCTAACCGCCTCACCACGGCGGCAACGGTGCGCCGAGCCGTGGAAGCAAAGGCATCGTTGTTGGGCGGCGATTGGCAGAAGGTGGTGGTACTGGGATGGAACTTCGCCTTCGACATCTCGCAGGCCATACAGAAGTATCAAGACAGCAAGGTGGAGGTGCTCGTGATACCGCCCGACTTGCTCGACAAACTGTCGAAGAAGGGATACAAAAAGCTGATTCAAGATAAGCAGGTGAGATTCTCGTCGCTGCAATATCTGGAGGTGGATCCGCTGCGTATTACAAGGAATGGAGCCGAGGACGAACTGGAGATTGTACTGAGAAACTATGTGCTGTTATCGCCCGACAATATCCCTCTGGACGATGCTGACAAGGAGCGACTGCAACAACTGATGGACACCGACCCGCTGGCGTTGATAGAATATTGGAGCATAGACCCCGACTATGATGGCGTTACGTTTCGCTCCACGTGGCAAGATTATCGCGAAAACACCGAAAACGACAACGACCCGCTGCACTGCATCTATCAAGCCCGCTTGCATGTGCCTCACAAAGAGGAACGCAAGGTGTGCGTGAAGGCGGTTGATGTGTTTGGCTTTGAGAGCCAAACGGTGATTTAAGTTTTCGCATTTGGCAAATAAAAAACAAGAAGTTTATGGCAGACAAATATAATGCATCACTCGAATTGGCCGCGCTGCTGACGGAGCAAGTGAACAAAGCTTGGAGCGACGGCTCGATGCTGCAACAGGTGACACCCACCACGAACGAATTGTTGAGATACTGGTTGGGCGAGGAATTTTGTTCGTTGCGCAAGGTGAACTTTCACGCCGGACAACGGCAAGCCATACTCAACACCATATATCTGCACGAAGTGCTGGGTGTGAAACGCGTCATCGACATCTATGAGCACGTGGCTCCCCAACTGTTGCAGGTGGTCGACCTCGATGCGTTGGGCAAAGAGAAATATCAAATGCCCAAGTATGCGGTGAAGATGGCCACGGGTACAGGCAAAACGTGGGTGATGCATGCACTGTTGCTCTGGCAGCTACTCAACGCCCGTCATGAGGAAGAGAGTTCGGGACGCTTCACGCAAAACTTCCTTATTGTGGCTCCCGGACTGATTGTGTATGACCGACTGAAGGATGCCTTCTGTGGGAGAATGAAGGTTGGCGAGGATAGACGCGAAATCGAAACGAGCGATTTTCATCGCAGTCAGGAGTTGTTCCTTCCGCCTCATCTGCGCCACGAAGTGTTTTCGTTTCTGCAAAGCAACGTGGTGACTAAGGAAGAGGGCATTGGTAAGAAGACCACAGCCGGCGGACTGATTGCGTTAACCAACTGGCATCTGTTTGAGAACCAAACGGAGGAGGAATACCCCGAGGACGACGTTGAACTCATGCCAATGGAGATTATTGAAGACTTGCTGCCCGTGAGGCCGGGCGTGGCTGCCGGCAACGACCTCAGTACGCTCGACCGACGATACCTGCGCGGTACCGAAATGGAATATCTGTGTGGCTTGAAATCACTGATGGTAATCAACGATGAGGCTCACCACATTCACGAAGTGAAGCGCGGTGGTGAGGTGGAAGAAGTGGAGTGGCAACGCAGTTTGAATCGGATTTCCGCCGGAGTGGGTGAGGGATTCATGCAGGTGGACTTCTCGGCAACCCCTTACGATACCATAACATTGCGAAAGACCAATGCCAGAAATTATTTTCCCCATATCGTGGTGGACTTCGATTTGCCCACGGCCATGCGCCAAGGACTGGTGAAGATGCTCTTGCTAGACCGTCGACAAGAACTTACAGAACTGGAAGACCTTGACTATAGAGCCTTACGCAATGAAAGCAACAAAGTGGTAGGATTGAGCAACGGACAACGGCTGATGCTGAGAGCCGGACTGACAAAACTGCGACGACTTGAGCACGATTTTCTGGAAACCGACGCAGAAAAGCATCCCAAGATGCTCGTGGTGTGTGAAGATACCAACGTTTCGCCCTACGTAGTGGAGTTTCTGCGGGAGGAGGGATTGGCCGACGATGATGTGGTGAGCATCGATAGCAACAAGCAAGGCGACATTAGTGCCGACGAATGGAAGCGCATAAAAGCACAGGTGTTTGACATCGACCGGCATGCATCGCCGCGAGTTATTGTGTCTGTGCTGATGCTGCGCGAGGGGTTCGACGTGAACAACATCTGCGTGTTGGTGCCGTTGCGCTCGTCGGAAGCGCCCATCCTGTTGGAACAACTGGTGGGTCGTGGTCTGCGACTGATGTGGCGCGAGCCCGAATATGACGACATCAAACGAGACGACCGCAAGCGGGTATTACTGATGAAGAGAGAGCCCAAGACGTATATCGACATGCTTTCGGTGATTGAACACCCGGCTTTTGTGCAGTTTTATGACGAACTGTTTAGTGCGGGGCTTGCGGCCATCGATGCCGACGATATCGCTACCGGTAGCAGTGCCACGGGCGACATCATCAACGTAGGACTGAAGGAAGGCTTCGAAAACTATGACTTTGAGTGGCCGCTCATTCTGCGCGAGGCAGAAGAGGAACTGAAACCTACGGAGATGAACATCGACGACATGGAGCCATTCACTATGTATAATCTCCCTATGTTGCGCCGTTTTCTTGGCAATCCGGGGGAAACTTTTGTGGCACAAGAGGCCACATCGAAAACACAGTTCGGGCAATACAAGGTGACGGCAGACCTATTCACGGCAACAAGTTATAACAGCTATCTGCAGAAACTGCTACGCGTGGTGACGGTGCGCTTCGATAACGTTTCTCGACGCAGCGTGAAACCTCTTCCCAACCTGCAAATCAACGTGGCAACCACCATGGCAGCTATCGATCGTTACGTGCGCACTAGGCTGTTTGAAGAACCATTTGATCCCTTCAATGGCAACGATTGGAAGATACTGCTTGCTCGAGACGGCGTGGTGACCAAGCACATCGTGAAAGAAGTGGCTCGCGCCATCTATTATCAACAACAGCAAGTGAGCACAAGTGAGGCCGTGGTGGAGCACACGCCTTTCTCGAGTGTTGCCACGCTGCGCATGCGCGAGTCTTATTCGTTAGAGTTGCAAAAAACCATTTATGAGCGCCTGCCGTTTCCTTCAAGCGGTGGCGGATTTGAGCGCAGTTTCATGGAGTTTCTCGATCGAGACAGCGGCGTGGAACGTTTCCTGAAAATCAATGAGACGCAGCATGCCTTTGCCATCATCTATTACGTGAGGCACGACGGACTGCTGGCCACTTATCATCCCGACTTCATCGTGGGCACGGCCGACCGTATATACTTGATTGAAACCAAGGGCAACAACCAGATGGATAATGCAAATGTGCGCCTGAAACAGACGGCGACAGTGGAGTGGACACACAAAATCAACGACCTGCCCGCCGCCGAGCGCATGGGGCGACAATGGGAGTATGTGCTGCTGAGTGAAGATAATTTCTATTCGTTGGCCGGTTCGGGGGCGTCGCTCAAGGATATCTGCGACCGTTGCAAAGTGTCGCTCTCGGTTGCCACGGGTAATTTGTTTGCCGAATAAAGACTCGCAATGTGAGTTTGTGATCTGACGGGCGCATCGTCTTCTATGGCGGTGCGCCCGTTCTCGTTTTGCGAGGTATAAGGCAGCAGAATATGCAAATGCCGATTTTCAATGGTTTCCGACAAAAAACTTGCGCGTGCGCCGCTTTTGCATTAACTTTGCACGTGCCTTAGCCGCACCGCGGCGGCACTGCATAACAATAACAAGCAAGCCATGAATAAAATAGAAACGCCCGTCCTGCTGCTCACGGGTTATCTGGGCAGCGGCAAGACAACCTTGCTCAATCGCATCCTTCGGAACACCGAAGGCATTAAATTTGCAGTCATCGTGAACGACATCGGCGAAGTGAATATCGACGCTAACCTCATCGAAAAGGGCGGCGTTGTTAACGAACAGGACGACTCGCTGGTGCCTCTTCAAAACGGATGCATTTGTTGCACGCTGAAGATGGACTTGGTGAAACAACTGCAAGACATCATCGCGCAACATCGTTTCGACTATATCGTGATTGAGGCCAGCGGCATTTGTGAGCCGGCTCCGATTGCCCAAACCATCTGCTCTATCCCACAAATGGCGCCCGAAGTGACGAAGGACGGCTTTCCGCGGCTTGACAGCATCGTCACCGTTGTAGATGCTTTGCGGTTGAAAGACGAATTCGGCGGCGGTCTCGACCTGCTTAAAAACAACATCGGCGAAGAAGATTTGGAGAACCTCGTAATTCAGCAGATAGAGTTTTGCAACATCGTTCTCATCAACAAGGCAGCCGACGTAACCCCCGACGAGCTGGGACGTATCCGCGAAATCATCCGCACTTTGCAGCCAAAGGCCGAAATCTTGGAGTGCAACTACGGTGACGTTGAACTCTCAAAGCTGCTCAACACGCGGATGTTCGACTTTGAGAAGGTGGCCACATCCGCCACTTGGATAGCCGAACTGGAAGGACATCACGACGAAGATGATGACGATGACGACCACGAGGAGCACCACCATCATCATCACGATGACGACGAAGACGAGCATCATCACCACGACCACGAGGAGCACCACGGGCACCATCATCATCACCACCACCATCACGACGAGGGAGAAGCCGAAGAATACGGCATCGGAACCTTCGTCTATTACAATCGTCGGCCGTTCAATTTGGCCTCGTTCGACGAGTTTGTGGCGCGCCGCTGGCCGAAGGGTGTCATTCGCGCCAAGGGCATTTGCTATTTCGCCGACGAGCAACAGACGTGCTATGTCTTCGAGCAAGCCGGCAAACAAGTGTCGCTTCGCAACGCCGGACAGTGGTATGCCACCATGCCCGAAGAGCAACTCAAGCAGTTTAAGGCGCAAAATCCAGGTCTGCAACGCGACTGGGACGACACCTACGGCGACCGAATGGAGAAGCTCGTCTTCATCGGACAGCATCTGGACAAGGACGAGATAACCCGCGCGCTCGACGCTTGTTTGGAGCCTTGAGCCGACCGAAGGAATGAAGCGGCGCGCACGAAAGAGTGTGTCCGCGGGCTCCGTGCCATTCAAAAAAGCGTACAATCGAACGAAAGACCGCGCGCCTTCGAACGAAAAGTTATTAACTTTGCATGGAAATCTTAATAACTTTACGTTGCAATCTTATTAACTTTCCTGTGTAATCTTAATAACTTTTCTGCGTAAAGTTATTAACTTTTCATCGCAGGGCAGGGCAGATTGCAGTGTAACCGACGAGCAGACGCGTCGCATTGCAGGGAAAACAAAGATGCTACCGACGAGCAGAAGCGACATAATCGACAAATAAACGCGCTGTAACCGATGAGTAGACGCGCTGCGTCGTGGGCAGACAAAGAAACAACCGATAAGCAAACACACCGGAAGATGGGCGATATTGAAAAGAAGATAGGCTTTAGCGACGTTCGCGCCATGCTGCGCGAGCGGTGCCTGAGTGTGCCCGGCCGGGAGCTTGCCGACGCTGCCGACATGAGTTCCGACGCTGCCGTCATCAACGAGTGCTTGGAGCAGGTGCGCGAATTCCGCCGCCTGGAAGACGAGAACGATGATTTCCCGTTGGCCGGTTTCTTTGATATCAGGGCGTGTGTGAGCCGTTTGCGACTCGAAGGCACCCATCTCGAAGAGGACGAACTCTTTGAGTTGCGACGCACGCTGTCGGCCATCAACGACGTAGCGGCCTATCTGAACCGCTCGGCCGACGAAGGCGATGGGTTCGCTTTTCCCACGCTTCGACGTCTCACCGAAGGCGTCATGACGTTCCCCGAACAAGTGAAAGCCATCGACCGCATCCTTGATAAGTTTGGAAAAATCAAGGACTCGGCCTCGCCGGCATTGGCCGACATCCGCCGTCAGAAGTCGCAAGCCGAGCAATCGGCTTCGCGCACGTTGTATAATATATTGCGGCAGGCACAGCAAGAAGGGCTCGTAGAGAAAGACGCGTCGCCGGCCATGCGCGACGGCCGCTTGGTGATTCCGGTGGCGCCGGCCATGAAACGCCGCCTGCATGGTATTGTTCACGACGAGAGCGCTTCGGGCAAGACGGTGTTTGTAGAGCCTTCCGAGGTGGTAGAGGCTAATAACCGCATCCGCGAGTTGGAGGCCGACGAACGCCGTGAGATTATCAGAATACTCACGGAAGTGTCTGCCATGGTGCGCCCCCACGCATCCGACATCCTTCATTCGTGCGGCTTTTTGGCGCAGGTTGACTTTATCCGCGCCAAGACCGAATGGGCGCGCGCCAACAATGCGCCGGTTCTTCACGTCGAAGATCACCCTGTGATGGACTGGCGGCAGGCTGTGCATCCGCTGTTGCAGAGGGCGCTCGGCGAACAAGGCAAACGCATGACGCCCCTTGATATCACACTGACGCCCGAGAAACGGATACTGATAATCTCGGGACCTAACGCCGGCGGAAAGTCCGTCTGTTTGAAAACGGCCGGCCTTCTGCAGTATATGTTGCAGTGCGGCATCCCTATTCCCGTGGGCGAGCGCTCGGAGTGCGGTGTGTTCAGCCGCATCCTAATCGACATCGGCGATGAGCAGAGCCTTGAGAACGACTTATCCACTTACTCGTCTCACCTGCTCAACATGAAGCAAATGATGCGTCAGGCCGACGACGAAACACTGATACTTATCGACGAATTCGGCGCCGGAACGGAGCCGCAGATAGGCGGCGCCATTGCCGAGAGCGTGCTCCATCGCTTCTGTGAAAAGCACGCTTGGGGCATCATTACTACTCACTACCGCAACCTGAAACTATTCGCCGACAGTCACGAAGGCATCGCCAACGGTGCAATGCTCTACGACCGCCACGAGATGCGACCGCTCTTTCAGTTGCAGATAGGCCGGCCCGGCAGTTCGTTTGCCATTGAGATAGCGCGCAAGATAGGGCTGCCCGAAGACGTGATAGACATGGCTTCCGACCTGGCCGGCCGTGAATACATACAGAGCGACAAGTATCTTCAAGACATTGTACGCGACAAACACTACTGGGAAACCAAGCGGCAGAACATCCGCCGACAAGAGAAGAACGTGCAGCAGACCATCGAAAGCTATGAAACGCAGGTGGAGGAGATTGAGCGCCAACGCAAGGCCATCCTTCGTCGGGCCAAGGAACAAGCCGAAGAACTGCTTGCCGAGGCCAACCGCCGAATAGAGAACACCATTCGGGAGATACGCGAAAAGCAGGCCGAGAAAGAAGAGACGAAGCGCATCCGCGAAGAGTTGCAGGAGTTTCGCGAGGAGGTAAGCACCGTGGATACGGCCAAGAACGACGAGATGATAGCGCGCAAGATGCAGCAGATATTGGCGCGCCGCGAGCGACAGGAACAGCGCAAGCAGAAGAAGGCACAAGAGAAAGCCGCGCAACCGACCCTTGGCGGCGCTCCCATTGCAGCCCCGAAGCCCGTGGAGAAAAAGGCCGAAACCTTCGCTGCCGGCGACCGCGTGCGCATGAAAGGCCAGAGCGTGGAGGGCGTGGTAGAGGCCGTGAGCGGCAAAACAGCCACCGTGGCCTTCGGCGACATCCGCACGCGCGTGGGCATCGAGCGGTTGGAACGCGCCGTTGCAAAGGCCGCAGAGAAGAAAAAGGGCTTTTCCGTGACCACCGTAACACCGGCCAACAACCGCGGCGCCATCACCCGAAGCACCATCGACGAGCATCGCCACGGGTTCAATCCCGACATCGATGTGCGCGGAATGCGCGGCGATGAAGCTCTCGAACGCGTGCAGCGCTTCATCGACGACGCCATTCTTGTGGGTGCTTCCCACGTTCGGATACTTCACGGAAAAGGCAACGGCATCCTCCGCCAGCTCATCCGCGACTATCTTTCGGGCATTCCGAACGTGAGCCGCTACCGCGACGAGCATGTGCAATTTGGCGGCGCAGGCATCACCGTTGTTGAGATTGACTGACGCAACGAACCGTCGCACGAAGAGCATCCGCCGAATAAAAAAGCCGCAAAAGTAGGTCGCTTGCGTCCAATCAGTTTGGACGACAAAGTAAAGTTATCCCTGTCGTGCATTTTTATTGTTCGTCGATTGCGTCGCAAATCATTTGTTGTAAATTTGCGTCGAAATACCCGAAACCATGAATCACAAGAACTATTCCCTTCGAGAAATGCTCATCGACAAGTGTCTGCAAAGCGTGCGTGGCAAGTCTGTGCACGAGATGATGACCTTTATCAATGATTACTTCGAGCAGCGCGGCATAGTGCCCGTGCGCTCTCGGCAGACCATTCACAACGATTTGCTTTCTATCGAGAACAAGTATTGCGTGCGCATTGAACGCGAACGCAGGGACGGAACCATTCGTTATCGCTATGCCGACGGCGACACGTCCATATTCAATGACGAGCTTACCGTGGAGCGTTTCGAGCGAATGAACCGTCTGTTGGGCGAGTACGGCTTTACGGGCGTGCACTTTCTGGAGCCGCTGCTCGATGCAATCGACGGCAGGCAGCCCGTGTGGATAGCCTATCAGGGATTCAATCGGGCGCGTCCGTTGGGTCGGGTGGTGCATCCCTACCGCTTGAAGATGTACCACGAACGATGGTATCTGCTGGGCTGGAACGAGCACGGCAACCATCTCTCGGTGTTCGGGCTCGACCGCATTGTAGAGCTTAAAGAGCTCGACGACGTGTCGTTTCGCCGTCCGCCGGAGAACATGGAGCGCTTTTTTGAAGACATGGCAGGCGTTACACGCCGTCCCGACGATGTGCCGCGCGAGGTGGTGTTGCGCGCCGACGGAGCCCTGGTGCCCTATCTTCGCACGCGCCCCATCCACGGCAGTCAGGCCATCGAACCATTGGAAGGCGGCGATGCCGTGGTGCGACTGCGGCTCATCATCAATCGCGAGCTGTGCCAAGAACTGATGCAATACGGCGGTGCGCTGGTGGTGGAAGCGCCGCGCGACCTGCGCATGGAAATGAAAAAGGCGTTTGCCGATGCAGCAAACGCCTATGATTAAACTCCCTCCGACCCGTCATTCGCGCATGGCCAAGGCGCGGTTCTCGGCCTTTTCCATGATTTCGCGCTCGCCCGGGCCCTTGTCGTTGATGCCACAGAGGTGCAGAATGCCGTGTATGATGACGCGGTGCAGCTCTTCATCAAAGGGTCGATGAAACAGCTCCGCATTGGAACGCACGGTGTCGAGCGAGATAACGAGGTCGCCGTTGATGGTGTTTCCCTCGTCGTAGTCGAAGGTTATGATGTCCGTGTAATAGTCGTGTCCGAGGTATTCGCGGTTCACTTCGAGTATCTTCTCGTCGTCCACAAACAGGTATCCCACGTCGCCCACGCGCTTTCCGTAGGTTTTAGCCACGGCATGCACCCAGGCGGTGACCTTTCGCCGGCGGATGTCCGGCATCTTTACGTTCTCCGATTGATAGGTAATCATTCCTTTTTTATATCTTCGAGAGTGGGCAGCAGCGGCGTGATGTCGCGGCCGAAGTGCTCCAATTCGCGTGCCAACGAACTGCTGATGTGCGCCAGCAAGGGGTCGGCAAACAGGCAGACGGTCTCCACGCCGCCCATGCGCCGGTTCACTTCGCCCATCTCTCGCTCGTATTCGAAATCGCTCATCGAGCGCACGCCCTTCACGATGAAGCGCGCGCCGATGCGCCGGCAGAAGTCAATGGTAAGGTCGTTGTAGGCCAAAACCTCCACGCGCTCGTCGCCGGCATAAAGGCGGCGGATGGTTTCCACGCGCTCGTCGGCCGTCTGCCGATACTGTTTGTGCTCGTTATAGCCCACGCCAACAACCACACGGTCGAATAGCGTGAGGGCGCGGCGCACGATGTCGGCGTGTCCGCGGGTGAAGGGGTCAAAGCTCCCCGTAAAGGCTGCCTTCTTCATGAGTGCTGGTTTTGAGTGTCGGCCGATGGCGTTTCGTGGTTTCAGACATTATCGAATATGCTCCCTTGCATGACGTTTCCGCCGTAAGGATTGCGCCCGAAGTGGCGGTAGGCCAGTTCGGTTGCCATGCGTCCGCGCGGCGTTCGCTTGATGAAACCCTCCATGATGAGGAACGGTTCATAAACATCTTCGATGGTTCCGGCGTCTTCTCCGATGGCTGTTCCTATGGTGGTGAGCCCCACGGGACCGCCGCGGAACTTGTCGATGATGGTCAACAGAATCTTATTGTCTATCTCGTCGAGGCCGTATTGGTCGATGTTTAATGCTTCAAGTGCCATCTGAGCAATCGCGGTGTCTATTCGTCCGGAGCCTTTCACTTGGGCGAAATCGCGCACGCGGCGCAGCAGTGCGTTGGCAATTCGTGGCGTTCCACGGCTTCTCCGCGCAATTTCGATGGCGGCATCCGGCGTGATAGGCACTTTAAGAATGGCGGCCGAACGCGCTATGATGCGCTGCAACACGTCGGGTTCGTAGTATTCCAGATGCATATTGATGCCGAAACGCGCGCGCAAGGGCGCCGTGAGCATACCGCTTCGTGTGGTGGCACCAATCAAAGTGAACGGGTTTAAGTCAATCTGAATGCTGCGCGCCGAAGGGCCTTTGTCTATCATAATGTCTATACGATAGTCCTCCATGGCCGAGTAAAGATACTCTTCGACGACGGGAGACAGGCGATGAATTTCGTCAATGAACAGCACATCGCGCGGCTCCAACGAAGTGAGAATGCCGGCTAAGTCGCCCGGTTTGTCGAGAACGGGGCCTGACGTAATCTTAAATCCCACGCCCAATTCGTTGGCAATGATGTTCGAAAGCGTTGTTTTTCCCAGTCCGGGAGGGCCGTGTAACAGGGTGTGGTCGAGCGGTTCGCCGCGATATTTGGCAGCTTCCACGAACACTTCGAGGTTTTCCACCACCTTGTTTTGTCCGCTGAAATCGCTAAATCGCAACGGCCGCAGGGCGTTTTCAAACTCCTTCTCGGCCGACGATACCTGTTCGTTCCTGATGTCGAAATCGTCTTGCATGGGCTGTTCGTGTCGTTCTTCGACCGCAAAGGTAATGAGAAATTGCGAGTAATCGAAACGAAAAGCCATTTTATTTCGGTTTATCCGACGGGCGGATAGTGGCCGTCCGCCGGCACCGTAAACCAAAAAAAGGCTAATTTTTTTTGCCATTATGCGCTTTCTGCCTACCTTTGTACTTATTTATGCAGTGAAAGTTAACCAGAGATGAACCTTACAAATATAGTGAGGCGGGTTTTCGCGACCCGTCAGAAGGAGTTGGAACGCCACCTCAACGAGGGTGCTGTGATGCAGCAAGAGGTGCTTTCGGGGCTGATGACGGCCGCCGCCGACACGGAGTATGGCAATCGTCACCAGTTTTCTAACATCAAAAATCACGAAGACTTCGCCGCCCATGTGCCGGTGAATACATACGAAGAGCTCAAGGGATATATCGACCGGATGCGGCACGGTGAGGCCGATGTGCTGTGGCCGGGCGTCGTGAAATGGTACGCCAAGTCGAGCGGAACAACCAACGATAAGTCGAAATTCATCCCCGTTTCGCGCGAAGGACTCCACGGCATACACTACGCCGGCGGCTACGATTCGGTGGCTATCTACCTGCGCAACCATCCCGAGAGCCGTCTTTTCGATGGTCGCGCCTTGATTCTTGGCGGCAGTCACTCGCCAAATTACACGCTGCGCAACTCGCTGGTGGGCGACCTCTCGGCCATTCTCATCGAGAATATCAACCCGCTGGCCAATCTGGTGCGCGTGCCGAAAAAGCAGACGGCCTTGCTCTCTGACTTCGAAGTGAAGCGCGACCGCATCGCTTACGAGTGCTACAAGAAGAACGTAACCAACATTTCGGGCGTGCCGTCGTGGATGCTTTCCGTCCTGACGCGCGTCATGGAGATTTCCGGAAAAGAGCATCTTGAAGACGTTTGGCCTAATCTTGAAGTGTTTTTCCATGGCGGCGTGGCCTTCACACCCTACCGCAAACAATACGAAAGGCTCATCACAAAGCCCGGAATGAACTATATGGAGACCTACAACGCCTCGGAAGGTTTCTTCGGTTTGCAGGACGATCCGAACGATTCGTCCATGCTCTTGATGCTCGACTACGACGTTTATTACGAGTTTATCCCCGCGGAATACCTGAGCGACGACGAAGAATCGGTCGCCAATCTCTCAGACAAAGCCATTCCGTTGGAGGCCGTAGAAGTTGGACGCAACTATGCCATGGTAATCAGCACCTCGTGCGGTCTGTGGCGATATATGATTGGCGACACCGTGAAATTCACGTCGCGCAACCCTTATAAGTTCGTGATTACAGGTCGAACGAAGCACTTTATCAACGCATTCGGCGAAGAACTCATCGTTGATAACGCCGAGAAAGGACTTGAATATGCCTGCCGCGAAACCGGCGCCGAGGTGCTGGAATACACCGCCGCGCCTGTCTTCATGGACGGCAAGGCGCGCTGTCGCCACCAATGGCTCATCGAATTCTCGAAAGAACCGGCCTCGTTGCAGCAGTTCGCTCAGCTGCTTGACAAGCGTTTGCAGGAGGTAAACTCCGACTACGAAGCCAAGCGCTACAAGGATATCACGCTGCAACAACTCGAAGTGGTGAAGGCACGCACCGGATTGTTCAACGACTGGATGCGCAGCCGCGGCAAGTTGGGCGGACAAAACAAGGTGCCCCGACTGAGCAACTCGCGGCAGCACATCGACCGCTTGCTGGAAATGAACGAAGAAGAGTCCGTCGGAAACGCGGCAGAAAAGGAGAGTTGAACGTCATGACAGCCACGAGACCATCTTCGAGAACCGCGCTCCGCAAGTTGATGCGCGCGTGCTTTGCTCCGGCGCTGCTCGCACTGTCGGCCTGTGCCAACATGGGCAGTCCCGACGGCGGATGGTACGATGAAACGCCGCCACGCATCGTAGGCAGCACACCGGCCGACAAGAGCGTGAACGTGAGCACGCGGAAAATTGTCATAAACTTCGATGAATACATCAAATTGAATAACGCCACGGAGAACGTCGCCGTGTCGCCGCCACAGCTGGAGATGCCTGAAGTGAAAGAAGGGGGCAAGCGCATCATCGTTAATCTGAAGGATACGCTGAAGCCAAACACCACATATACCATCGATTTCTCTGACGCCATCTCCGACAATAACGAAGGAAATCCACTCGGAAACTACACGTTTTCGTTCTCAACCGGCGACCACATCGACACGCTCGAGATAGCCGGTAATGTCATTGAAGCCGAGAATTTAGACCCTGTGAAGGGCATTATCGTGGGGCTTTATCCCGCCAGCGGAAAGGAATTTCCCGACTCCACGGACGCGCTCAACAAGGCGGCCGCGGCCTCCGGCTGGAACGATTCAATCTTTCGCACGCGTGCCTTGCTCCGCGCCGCACGGACAAACGACGTCGGCCACTTCGTGATTAAGGGCGTGGCGCCGGGCGCCTATAAGGTGTTCGCCTTGCAGGATGCCGACGGAGACTACCGCTTTTCGTCGAAAAGCGAGAAGATTGCGTTCCTTGAAGACGTGTTCGTTCCCACCCATAAACCTGACGTTAGGCAAGACACCATCTGGTCGGATTCGGTGCATATCCGCAGCATAACGCCCGTAAACTACACGCACTTCCTGCCCGACGACCTGGTGCTTCGCGCCTTTACCGAGGAACAAGACAGTCGATACCTCCTGAAAACGGAGCGCAAACAGGCCAACCGTCTGGACATTTACTTCAACGGCGGGCACAGTGAACTGCCGCAGATTGAGGGCTTCAACTTCAATGCTGACAGCGCTTTCGTCGTGGAACACTCGCTGAAAAACGACACCATATTCTATTGGTTGCGCGATACGGCACTCGTTAATCAGGACACATTGAACTTCCGCCTCGGCTACTACGCCACCGATACGCTCGGACAACTGCAACCGGTGAACGACACTTTGGAGGTGGTTTCGAGAGAGCCATACGCCAAACGACTGAAGCAACAGGCCAAAGACTACGAGGATTGGCTGAAAGAACAGAAGAAAGCGGCCGACAAAGACGAGCCCTACGACACGGTGATGCCGCCGCAAACACTCAAAGCAAACTGGACGGTGGCAAACGAAATAGCGCCCAACGAAAACCCCACCGTGGAAATTCCGACGCCGTTGGAGGCCTACGACATCTCGAAGATACACCTCTATTCGAACATAGACTCCACGTGGTATGAGGCACCGTTCGAACTGGTGCAGGACGAAACCTCGCCGCGACGGTTCATGCTGCGCGGCGAATGGCGGCCGGGCATCGAATACAGCCTGGAAACCGACTCAGACGCTTTCCGCGATATCTACGGGCTTTGCTCCACACCCTACAAGAAGGGCTTCGGCGTGAAGTCGCTCGATCAGTTCAGCACCCTCAACTTCACCTTCACAGGCATGGGCGGCAAGCACATCGTGGCGCAGCTGATTGACCAAGGCGGTAACGTGATAAAAGAGGAAGCCACCGACAACGGCGTGGTCAATTTCTTCTATATCAACCCCGGTACCTACTACATAAAGATGTTTGTTGACGACAACAACAACGGCAAGTGGGACACCGGTGACTACGAAAAGCGCCGACAACCCGAGGCCGTTTACTACTACAACAAGCCTGTCGAGTGCAAGGAGAAATGGGATGTAGCGCTCTCTTGGAATCCAAAGAGCGCG
>Ga0065709_1029463_pt1 | contig 20665 bp, 16 predicted proteins | sample Hoacrofraction14_2_FD_59096 | JGI IMG/M metagenome (GOLD analysis project Ga0065709, IMG submission 59096) | Hoatzin crop microbial communities from Cojedes, Venezuela, sample from fiber fraction 14 v1 | ecosystem: Host-associated > Birds > Digestive system > Esophagus > Crop | place: Venezuela...
CGCCGTCAGTCATGTAAAGGAATTCAGGGGACGGCTTTATCTCGAGATGATTGAGGAAGAGGCCGGGACTGAATCATCGAACCGGAATGGTGAAGAGACGGCCTTGTCCGGGATAGGACCGGCCGGGACGGGCCCTGCGGGACTGACCGGCAGTGCTTATGCAGACTTAATTGCCTTGCTTTTAAAGCGAGGCATGATTGACAAAAGCGGCTGCTTGAAGCAAAATCCGTTCCCGCTGACAGGGGCAATCACGATGGGCGCAAGCTTCAATCCGGACGGTGAAGGAAGGAACCTGTACCTTTGCCAGGAGGATGTGCGAGCCTTTCAGCTGGCACGGGCGGCCGTAAGGGCCGGCATCGACCGGCTGCTTGAGAAAGCCGGGCTGAAGGAAGAAGACGTAGAAGAGGTCATTCTGGCGGGCGGCATGGGCTATTTTATGAGTGAGGAAAGCCTGCTTGCGGCGGGGCTTTTGCCGGCAGCCTTTGAAGGTAAAATCCGGCAGGCCGGCAACACCAGTCTGCTTGGAGCCATGAAGTGTGCATCACCGCAGGGACAGGCGCAGGCTGAGAGACTGGCGCGCGAGATCAAAACGATTTCGCTGGACGACGAGGCTTTTGAAAAAAGCTATCTGAATGAAATGAACTTTCGCTGATGATCAGTCATCGGTTCTGAAACTCATAAATGATTTCACGAGGTGAAGAAAGGAAACTGTCATGAGAATCAAAAACGGCTTGGTATTCGAAGAAAACGGGACCTTTGTAAAACGAGACCTTTGGATCAGAAACGGCCGGATTGCCGAGACACCGAAGGGAAAAGACGCGGAGCTTTCGGCATCCATGAACTCGGCTGCGGACTTGCTCAGTGAGGCTGTGAATGCGGAGGATCAGGTCATCGATGCGGGGGGACTCATGGTCGTTCCGGGCTTTGTGGATGTTCACACTCACGGGGCAATGGCTCATGATTTCTGTGACGGCTCGGTGGAAGGGCTGGAGCTGATTGCCGAGCATCATAAACGACACGGTATTACGGCGTTTTGCCCGACATCCATGACACTCGGTGAAGACCGGCTGGCAAAGGCGTTTGCCAGTGTGAAGGACTTTACCTGGACCCCGAATCGGGCCCGCATTGCCGGCATTAATATGGAGGGCCCCTTCATCGCAAAGGAGAAGAAGGGCGCTCAGAATGAGGCTTACATTAAAGCTCCGGACGTGGACATGTTCCGCCGGCTGAACGAGCTTTCCGGCGGTGTGGTCAAACTGGTCACGCTGGCACCGGAAACGGAGGGCGCGGAGGACTTCATTCGAGAACTCGAGGGCGAAGTGGAGGTGTCGATCGGCCATACGATGGCGAACTACGAGACGGCCAGACGTGCTGTCTTGGCGGGAGCCCACCATATTACGCATCTTTATAATGCCATGCCGGCGTTTCTGCACCGGAATCCGGGCGTGGTCGGCGCGGCCGCGGAAAACAAAGATGTCATGGCGGAACTGATTTGCGACGGGCTGCACGTGCATCCGTCCATGGTGCGGGCGGCGTACAAGCTTTTCGGCGAGGACCGACTGATTCTGATCAGCGATTCGGTCGAGGCGGTCGGCATGGACGACGGAATCTACGAGCTGGGCGCGCAGAAGGTCTTTAAAGAGGGCACCAAGGTGACGTTGGAGGACGGCACGCTGGCCGGCTCGGCCTCAAACCTGTATGACTGCTTCCTGAAGGCTGTGAAATTCGGTATTCCGCTTGCGAGCGCGCTCAAGATGGTGACCGTCAATCCGGCCCGGAGCATCCACATGGAGGACAAGGTCGGCACCTTCCGGACGGGCGCCTTTGCCGATGTGCTGCTCATGAACAATCAGCTGGAGATCGTTAAAATTATTTCTGAATAAAACGAAAAAGCTACCTCATGCCGGTGCGACCGGCCAAACTGATGATACAAAGTGAGAGTAAAATGACGAACAAAGAACGCCGCGAAAAGAACATGGCCTATATCGCCGATGAGTCCCTGCGGGAACTGATGGTGGAGAACCGTCGGATCCTGCAGCGGCTCAATTTCATGGATCGCTGGGACACGGAAGGGATCGCCGCCGTGGTGAAAGAGCTCTTAGGCAAGAGCGAGAACGCCTTTATCCAGCCGCCGTTTTACTGCGATTACGGTAAAAACATTGAGGTCGGCAAGAACTTCTTTGCGAACTATAACTGCACGATTCTGGATGTGGCAAAGGTCACCATCGGCGACTACTGCCAGATGGCACCGAACGCGTGCATTTACACGGCGGGACATCCGATTCATCCCGTTCCCCGCAACTCTGGCTACGAATACGGCAAGCCGGTCACCATCGGTGACAATTGCTGGCTCGGAGGGAACAGTGTCATCTGTCCCGGAGTCACGATCGGTAATAACGTGGTGGTTGCGGCGGGCGCGATTGTCACCAAGGACGTACCGGACTGGTGTATCGTTGCGGGCAATCCGGCCAGAGTGATTCGCTATATCACGGACGAGGATAAGAAATATCTCTTCAAGCATGAAGAATTTGATGAAGAGGCTTGGGAAAATATTTTGAAATTTGAGGCTTCAGGAGAGATGAAGGAGACGTAAGTTCTACGGTCTTCAACTTAATTTGCAATCAGGGCCCGGCAGGACTATAATGGAAAAAGAATTTACACACGGAGGCGATCAGCATGGCAAAACATTCGGCGAGCGGGCGCATGGTCAGATATACGGCGGCGATTCTTGTACCGGTCATGCTCATGACCGCCGTGTTTTTTATGCTGACTGCCAGCAGCATGGTTCGTCTGGCCACAGAGAATATGCAGCAGCAGGCGTTGGACAGTGCCGACAAGATGAATCGGTACCTGCAGAACATCGTTGATTCCGTGGCCGATGTGCGTGAGCTGATTGAGATTAATTGTTCTACCGATGACGAGGTCGTAGAATTTGTGCGCTCCACGGAGCATTACGGCGTGTACGGCGGCGTCTATACGGGTGACAACACGGGATTTTACGTGGGCTCGACTCCGTGGGACATTCCGGACGATTACGACCCGACCACACGCCCGTGGTACATTGACGGGAAGGACAGCCGCGACTTTGTGTATGGCGAGCCGTATCTGGACGCCAGCGTCGGGAGCATGACGGTGAGCGTATCGGCAAGAATGGATGCCGGGGATGACAGCATTGTGCGCGTCATTGCGGCGGATGTGTATCTCGATTACATGGACGAACTGGCGAAGGACCTGGTTTCCGGCGATGCCTTGGAAGGCGCGCTGATTGTGACGGGCGAGGGCATGATTGTGGCGGATTCGACCGGGGAACATGCAGGCGAGGCACTGGCCGAAAGTTCGGAGTTTAATGCGGTTGTGGATCAGATTTTTTCCGACAAAATCTCCGGCCTTTATAAGTTCCACGACGGCCTGAAAAATTATTATGGCGTGATAGAAGAAATCCCCGTTCCGGGTTGGTATTTGGTCGTTTACGAAGCCCGGGCAGACGTGCTTCACAGTCTCTATGTGACAGAAATCATCATGGCCGTGATGGCGATTGCTGTTTCGGCGTGGCTGGTTTATGTAATGAAATGCTATGGCAAGGAGGTTTCCGAGGTCGAACAGCAGGCCAACAAGGCCAAGACAGAGTTCATCTCCCGGATTTCACACGACATCCGCACGCCCATCGGCCAGGTGCTTAACTTAACCGAATTTGCCAAAAAGGATAAGAACAATCCCGAGAAGCTCGAGGAGGATCTGGACCGGATTGATTCCTCGGGCAAGTTCCTGCTGTCGCTCATTAACGACGTGCTCGATGTTTCGCAGATTGAAAGCGGCCGTATGGAGCTTCACAACGAGGTTTCGACTTACAGCGATTACATGAATGATATCCGCAATCTCATGATTCCGCTGTGTGAGAGCCGCGGCCTTACGTGCACCTTTGAGGGCACCGAGAACGAGGCGGACCTGCCCGACATGTACTGCGACGTGGTGCGGTTAAAGCAGGTTACCCTGAATCTGATTTCCAACGCTGTCAAGTACACCAACGAAGGCAGTGTGACGTACATCTCCGAAACGACCGCGCGTGAGGACGGCGGCCTGTCCTTCGGCTATACGATCCGCGACACGGGTGTCGGTATGTCAAAAGAATTTATGGAGCACATGTTCGATAAGTTCACCCGGGACACCAAGAATGAACTTCGCGATTCTACGCAGATGGGCAGCGGTCTGGGCCTGTATCTTGTCAAGAACATGATCACGATCATGGGCGGTACGATTGAGTATCAAAGTGAAAAGGGCAAGGGTACTTCGGTCACCGTGCGTCTGGACATGGACAAGGCGCCGGAAGCAGCGGCAAAGACGGAGAACACAGCAGCGAAGAGCGCATCAAAGGCTTCATCGAAGGCCGCGGCTCCTGCGCCCGGAACTGCCGAAGCAGATGTGAAGTCGAATCCGGCTTTGTCAGAGGAGGGAGCCGTTCTAAGCGAAGGCGGCACACCTGACCGGGCCATAAGCCCTGAATCCGGCCTTCCGCAGTATCACGGCAAGGTTCTGCTGGCTGAGGACAACGAAATCAACACGGAGATTGCCCTTCGTCTGCTCGAAGAGATGGGACTGACTGTTGAATGCGCCGCTAACGGCGAGGAAGCGCTGGAGAAATTCAAGGCCTCCCCGGAAGGTGAGTTTGACCTGATTTTCATGGACCTTCAGATGCCGAAGATGAATGGCTATGAAGCGACCCGTCAGATTCGTGCCCTCGACCGTACGGACGCTTCTTCCATTCCGGTCGTGGCCATGACGGCCGACGCGTTCACCAATGCCATGGAGGAGAGCAAAAACTCCGGTATGAACGGTTTCATCACCAAGCCGCTCATGATTAATCAGATTTGCGAAGTGCTGGAAAAGGCGGGACTGTAAGCAAGGCGGTGGGCAAGGCTGTGCGCCTTGAGCAGAAGTGAAAGGCTGCGCGCCTGCCTTCACATTAACTGAATATTTGCAAAAAAATAAGCCTCTGCCCAAGGTACGGCCGTACCGGGCAGGGGCTTGGCTTTATATAAGAAGCCGCAAAGTTGGACAACCATATGTTAGAAAAGGTCGAAAGTAATTAACCGACAGGGTAAACCGGAGCATCCTGCAGGTTCTTCAGGAAGTTGCTCTGGTGCTCGATGGTGTTGAAGGCGTAACCGCGGCGGGAAAGCTCGCTCACCTTCAGCGCTACCAGGTTGATGTCGGAATTCATCACACAGGCAATCATGGAAGCATCATAGCCCATGTGGATGTAGTCAATGATTTCGTCATCGGGCAGAAGAATCTGGGAGGCAAAAAGGTTTGCCTCGTACTCCATGACGTTCGCCGACATGTCAAAGAGATTGAACTCCTTGAAACAGTTGGCCTGGTCACGGTGCAGCTGTGCATGCCCGATTTCATGCAGAATCACGATGTTTTTCATCGCATCCGACAAATTATCTTTTAGGAAGATAAAGTCGCTGCGAAGCAGGGAGGTGTACACTCCCTTAAGTGTGGTAAAATCTCTCTCCATAATAGTGATGCCCAGGTCCTCTGCAAGGGTCTGGGGATCGCGGGTGCCATACTGCCGCATCAGGGCGTTGGCTTTGCTGATTACGTGGTCGTTGTTGTTAAGACGCAATTTGTTCACCTCTTTGTTTTTTTCTCTTGTCTTTTCTCTTGTTTTTGTTTGCATCTTGCGGCAGGTGGTTTTGCTGCCGCGGTAACGGGGCGGGAGGGGGAAGAAAGCGGAAGGAAGGGGATCGTTCGTACCTTCTTCCCACCTCACAATGTAAGTATACCACGAGGCCTGTCCTGAAATCAGGACTTTCGGGGCCTGATTCAAAAATTTTTAGTTTCCTTTATTCTTGCGGCTTCCGGAGCCATATTTCTCTTTATTTTTTCTTTTGGCAATAAAATACGCCTCTTCGATGGCATCCCGGAATTTGGCCATGTCCTCTTCGTCGATGCTGCCGCCGGCGAACAATCCGACCAACTCATCGGTCAGCTTCTGGGCCTGACGGGCACCGCGCTCGCCGAATTCTTCCGCGGCCTGAGTGATGAACTGTTCCTGATCGGACATCAGATAGGTGATGTCACACCCCAGCACCTCAGATAGTTTGGAATAAATGTCACGACGATTCGGATAACGGTTTTCCGTCTCCCAGCCGGTCACGGTACGAAGAGAAACGTTCAGTGCATCAGCCAGCTCTTTCTGCGATAATCCCTGCTGTTTCCGCAGGTTCTTGATCTTTTCTGCGAATGTCATGTGCTACCTCCATTTCTAAAAAGCGCAACTGCTTGCGTATTATCCTACCTCAAGTTGCGTATTTTGTCAAGAGGGTTGACAGGTGGAAATGGATTGCTTATAATCCTGAACATAAAGCGCAACAAGTTGCTATTAAAATGCGCAACATATTGCGTATGCCGCGGCGCGGAGTATGCTCTGTATCGAGCCGTTTGCTTAGCATGTACAGGGCATATTTTGTTCCGGGAGGTGAGACAGCATGCGGACGATTCTTCATTCAGACATGAACTGCTGCTATGCCAGTATCGAACTGCTGCATCACCCCGAATTAAGGGGCAAACCCATGGCGGTGGGCGGGGACCCCGAGGCACGGCACGGCATCGTTTTGGCCAAGGAGGCGCTTGCCAAAAAGGCAGGCGTCAAGACGGGCATGGCGCTCTGGGAAGCCCGGAATGTGTGCCCGGACATCATCTTCGTGCCACCGCACATGGATTTGTACATGCGATTTTCCCGTATGGCCAGGGAGATTTACGGAGAGTACTCGGATCAGGTGGAGTCGTTCGGCCTGGACGAATGCTGGATTGACCTGACGGCCAGTGTGTCCCTGAAGGGGGACGGTGTGCGGGTGGCTCAGGAAATCCGCCAGCGCATGAAGCGGGAGCTGGGCGTAACGGTGAGTGTGGGCGTGAGTTGGAACAAGATTCTGGCGAAGCTGGGGTCAGACTACAAAAAGCCGGACGCCGTGACGGTCATCAGCCCGGAGAACTTTCACGAACTTGCCTGGCCGCTGCCGGTGGAGGACTTACTCTACGTCGGGCGGGCGAGCCGGCGGAAGCTGGATTCCATCGGAGTAAAGACAATCGGGCAGCTGGCCGGCACGAATCCGAAGGTGCTGGAGTGTCTTATGGGCAAGATGGGGCTGGTTCTTTGGTCCTTTGCTAACGGCTATGACCAGACGCCGGTCACCAGGTCTGATTTTCGCTCGCCGATCAAGAGTATCGGCAACAGTACTACGACGCCGCGGGACCTCGTGACGGACGAGGATGTGAAGATTATTATCTATCTTTTGTCCGAGAGCGTGGCGGCAAGGCTTCGGGAAAATAATTTCAGAAGCAGTGTGATTGAGGTGAGTGTCCGGGATAACGGGCTGTACAGCTTTACCCGGCAGAAGAAAATCAGACGCCCGACTGATATCACCGGCGAAATCGCCGAAACGGCGATGGCGCTTTTTCGTGCTCATTACGGCTGGCAGAGCCCGATTCGGAGCCTCGGCGTGCGGGCGGGAGGCCTGACGGCTGCAGTGGAGCCGGCCCAGACAAGTCTCTTCGTTGATGAAGACAGGCGCGACCGCATGGAAAAGGCAGATCTGGCGTTGGATGACATTCGCCGGCGCTTTGGCTACTACAGTGTGCAGCGGGGGTTCATGCTGAACGACCGGGCACTTTCACATCTCGATGCCAAGGAAGATAACGTGGTGCACCCGAGAGGGTATTTTGAACAAGGAAAAGGGGCCTTAAACCAAATTGGAGTCCAAGCGATTGAGGCCCCTTCCGAAAACGCTTCGCGTTTTCCGAAATGTATTGAATAGACAAAAGGGGCCTTTGAACAAGTCGGGTTATAAATGCTTGAGGCCCCAGGAGAATTAACATGAACAAGGAGATGACGAATGTCGGAGTCCGTAAGGCTTACGTGGACGTGATTGCCGAATTTACGCCGGATGGCGGTCTAAAGCCGCTTTCAATTATCTGGGAAGACGGACGGCGGTACGAAATAGATAAAGTGACCGACAAAAGAAGAGCCGCCAGCCTGAAGGCCGGCGGCGCAGGGCTTCGCTTTACCTGTATGATTCAGGGACAGCAGACGTATTTGTTCTACGAAGAAAACTATCGCTGGTTTGTCGAAGCCAAGAAGTGAACTACCCACTACCCTTGGGTGGCGGTAGTTCACTTTCAAAACTTATCCTCTCGGTTTATTCTTAATCCGGTACTCCTTCAGCGTCATGCCGGTTTGCTCCTTGAAAACCCGGCCGAGGTGGCTCTGGGAGGCAAAACCCAGGTCGTTGGCAATCTCGAGGAAGGTAGAATTGGAGTAGCGCAGGAGGTTTTTGGCCAGGGAGACCTTTTGATGAAGGATGTACTGATACATGGAAATTCCCTCTGTTTTCTGAAACAAGGAAGAGAGGTAGTTTGGGTGGACATTCACAGCGGCGGCCACATCCTGCACGGTCAGACGTTCATGCAGATGCAGAGAGATATAGTCCTTGCTTTCAGTCACCAGCGGTGACTCGTCCCCGCCGGCTTTCTTTTCCTTTTGACGGGCCTGAGCGACCATCGTGGCAAAGGTAAGTTCTGCGCCTTCGACGAGTGGCTGCAGGAGCATGAGGTTTTTCATTTCTTCAATCTGCTGAATATAGCTGTCGCAAAGCGTAAGAACATCCTCCGGCGCGGCGCCTCCGCGGATGGCAGACCTGGAGCACAGGGTAACGTTGGCCTGAGCCAGGTTGCGGCCGTTGCGCACCGGATCACGGGCCAGGGTGCCGAGCGAGCCCTGCACGGGCTCCTTCCAGATGAGCGGCAGGCTGGCTGCATCACCGGATTCGATGCAGCGCTGGATTCGCTCCTCCTGCTCATAAGGGGTGTGCTTTTTAAGATTTTCCCGATTGACAAACATGTCAGAGGTTGTCTGCTCCATGACGGCCTGCTCAAAATGCTCCATTTTAAAATTCTGCTGGTAGCATTCATTTTCTGTGACAGAAGTTCCGTTCACCGTATTAAACAGCAGCAGGACGCAGCGGATGGCCTGCGGCGGCGGGACCGAGGGGAGGCTCTGCGTCAGGCCGGCAGGCAGGGATTTACCGTCATAAGTATGAATGGCTTCCGTCGAAATATCAGTGAATAAAAAGGAGAGCGGCCCAAGAATGAAGACTCCCTCGTCTGAGCGGAAGTGGACCATGCAGGTGTGCTGATTCACGAAGGTGAAGCGGGGACAGGAGGAGCCGGACTGCTCAATTAAATATTTGACAAAATCCCGATGGGCGACCATAAGGTCGGCCACCGTAGTTTCCTGACCGCTCACATGGCACAGCGTACAGATTTCAGTTCCATCCCATAGCCATAGGCCGGCCTGAAGAAAGTGCGAAACATAATCCACGACAGGTATATAATACATAAGCACCCTCCCTGAAAACGAACATTGATTATCAAATATTATAACAAAAGAGTTTAAAATGTGTTATAAGGATTTGAAAAATGATAAAGAATAAAGACGAACTTTGTTATCATTGCATCATCAAGACGTGACAAATCATCGAAAAGAGAAATGCTTTATGAGAACATGGGCCTGTCACCCACCGGTTATGTGCCCCCGGCGGCCGGCGGCACCTGGATGGAGCAGGCCGAGAAAAAGGACGAAAAATAATCAGGGGGAAACCGCAATGAATAAAAATCTGGTTCCGAACATCAATGGTAAATTTGAAGAAAAGTCAGCCGCATTCCGTTTCCCCGCTCACTTCAACGTGAGCGGCGGGGCGGCAGAGGTCTGGAAGGTTTTCGAAGAAAGACTGCAGCGTCTGGGCGATTACGCCCTGGACGAAGCTGCGGCCGTGACCGTGGAAGCCATCGAAAATCCGGAGCTCGCCGAGGAAGGCTATCGCCTGAGCATTGCGGAGGATGGTGTTAAGATTGAATCCAAGAGTCGGCAGGGACTCATCCTTGCACTGGCAACACTGTATCAGCTTTTAAGCGCCGGCGGCAGCGAACTTTCCTGCTGCGATATCGAGGATTCACCGCGCTTTGGCTATCGCGGTATCATGCTGGATGTGTGCCGCCATTTCTTCCCGGTGGAAGAGGTGCGTCGCGTCATCGAGCAGGGGTCATTGGTTAAGATGAATGCCTTCCACTGGCATCTGTCGGACGATCAGGGCTTTCGAATTGAAAGCAAGCGCTTCCCGAAGCTGAACGAAGTCGGCTCCCGGCGCAAGCTTGCGAGACTCGATCCCATGGTCACCTGCGGAAAGGCGCAGCCGAGAGAGGTGTACGGCGGCTGCTATACGCAGGAGGAAATCCGTGACGTTGTGGCCTTTGCGGCCGCAAGAGGCATCGAGGTGATTCCGGAAATCGATCTTCCCGGTCACGCAAGCGCCATTCTGGCCGCCTACCCCGAGTACACCTGCTCCGGCGAGCCGCTGGAGGTTAAGAACACCTTCGGTGTACATGAGCGGATTTTCTGTGCCGGCAACGAACAGGCTTATGCGTTCCTTGAGCAGCTGTTGGAAGAGGTCGCCGAGCTTTTCCCGGGCAAGCATTTCCATATAGGCGGCGACGAAGCACCGAAGACCGTTTGGAAAGAGTGCCCCTGCTGCCGCAAGGTTTACGAAGAAAAGAAGCTGAAGAACTGGGAACAGCTGCAGACCGTGTTCATGAACCGGGTAATTGAAATTTTAAAGAAACTCGGCAAGACTCCAATCGTCTGGAACGACTCTGCCGCAACCGGCGAACTCGCTCCGGAAGCGGTTGTCCAGTACTGGGCTGAGATGGCGCCCGGTGAGAGCTACATGGTGTCCGATGCTGCAAACGGCCGTCGCATCATCTTCTCCAACGCCGATCAGTTCTACTGCACGGATTCCTATGCCTCGCTGCCGCTTCGCTCGACGCTCACCTTTGAGCCCAACGTGAAAGGCAACCCCGTTTCCGCGGCTAATGAACATGGCATTGAGACGGCCATGTGGACGGAGTGGTGCCCGACCGAGGCGGACATTGAAAAGCAGATTTACCCGCGCCTCCTTGCCGTGGCCGAGTGCGCCTGGTGCAAGGAAAAAGACGTGGATGAGTTCACCGCCCGCGCCCACGAGTTCCTGAGCCTTCCGGGCCTGAACATTTTGAATGGCGAGGATTGGGACAAGGTCACGATTAGCGGAGACGCAGCCCTGCAGGAAATCGCGATGTCCATGCTCATGCTCGGCGCCCGGTACCGCGCCCTTTCCGATGCCGAAGCGGAGGATGGCGGTCAGGCCGGCCAGATCGGTGCGGTCACGCCCGATCAGGACGGCGACGGGGTCAAAAACCCGATGGAGAACGCCTCTCCGGAAATGATTTTCCAGATGGTTCGTTCCCATGTCGCCGGCAAGATGGCCGCCAGCTACGGCGACGCTGAGATTGACAAGGTCACGGGTATGATTCTTAAAATGAAGAGTAATCGGAGATAAGCGGGCCATGAACATAGTTCAGAATTTTAGCGACTGAGGCCCGCTGCAAGATTTGCGCTGTTGGCGCAAATCTTCGACAGGATAGGGAGGGCAAGATGAGAAAGATTGATTGGAACAAGGGATGGACGTTTCAGCGGGAGGAGAAACCGGAAAAAGCGGTGACACTTCCCCATGATGCCTCGCAGGAGGTAGGCCGCAGTGAAAACGGAATTTCCGGCACCGGCGGCGCCTTCTTTAACGGCGGAAGGTATGTTTATCGAAAGAGCTTCCGGAAGGAGGATTTAGTGGAAGCCGGCGCAGCGGAAGCCTTCCCGGCAACCGTCATCCTCGAAATCGAGGGCGTGTACCCGATGGGCGAAGTGCTCCTGAACGGGCAGAGTCTCGGCTGGTGCAACTATGGCTATCGCGGTTACTTCTTCCCGCTTACAGACCTTCAGGAGGATAATGTGCTGGAGGTTCGTGTGGACGACACGAAGCGCCCGAACAGCCGCTGGTACAGCGGCGCCGGCCTGTATCGTCCGGTAAACCTGCATGTAGCCGGGGGAAGCTATATTTTGCCGGAAGGCCTGAAGGTAAAGACGCTCAGCATCCATCCGGCAGTTGTCGAAATTACAGCGGAGGCAAAGCTGACAGGGGGCACGCAAAAAGACGGAAATGTTGTTCTCGAGATTTCTGTTCTCAAGGACGGTCAGAACGTGGCCGCAGGACAGGCAGAAAATTTCAAACTCACACTGGAAATTCCCGAGGCGAAGCTTTGGAGTGATGAGACGCCGGAGCTATATACGTTGGAAGCGAGACTGGTCGGCGCTGCAGGGGAAACCCTCGACACAGCCACCACGACCTTTGGTATCCGCACCATCGAGTGGTCTCCGAAGGGCCTGTGCATCAACGGCAAGGAAACGCTGCTAAAGGGCGGCTGCGTGCATCATGATCATGGCGTGGTCGGCGCCGAAAACCTGAAGGAAGCGGAGTTTAGGCGGGCGGCACGCATGAAGGAATTTGGCTTTAACGCGATTCGTTCCTCGCACAATCCGGCTTCGAAGTATCTGCTCGAGGCTTGCGATACGCTGGGGCTTTACGTGATGGACGAGGGCTGGGACATGTGGTATCAATCCAAGACGCCGTACGACTATGCCACGCGCTTTATGGACAACTGGCAGGAGGACGCGAAGGCCCTCATCAGCAAGGATTTCAATCACCCGTCGGTCATCATGTACTCGATTGGTAACGAGGTCACGGAGCCGGCGCAGGAAGAGGGAATCAAACTCGCCCACACGATTGCCGACCACTTCCACGCACTGGACAATACCCGACCTCTTACGGCCGGCCTGAACCTGACGCTCATCGCCATGCAGAAGATGGGCATCAACATGACGGAGATGAACGATGAGGCGGCGAAGGAGCGGTCCAAGGACGTCAACAGCACCAAGTTTAACGAGATGGCGCAGCAGAATGCCGGGCAGATGATGGCGGCCGCTGCGCGTCCGGAGGTGGATGCGATGACGGCCGACCTGTTCACGGCGCTCGATATCGGCGGATACAATTATGCAAGTTCCCGCTATGAGCTGGACGGCGAGCTGCATCCGGACCGCGTGATTGTGGGTTCGGAAACCTACGACTGGATGCTCGCCGATAACTGGGCACTGGTCGAAAAGCTGCCGTACCTGATCGGCGATTTCATGTGGACCGCGTGGGACTACATCGGTGAAAACGGAATCGGTGCCTGGACCTGGGAGCCGGACGGCCATTCCTTCTTCAAAGGCTATCCCTGGCTGCTGGGCGACACGGGCGCGCTCGACATTCTGGGGCACGATAACGCCGAGGCGGGCCTTGCTGCCGTCGTCTGGGGCGCCAAGCCGGCTTATGTGGCCGCCGTGCCTGTGAATCATGAGGGACAGGAGCTTTGCAAGGCCATGTGGCGCGGCACGAACGCACTGCCGCACTGGTCCTATCAGGGGTGCGTGGGCAATCACGCACAGGTTGAAGTGTACGGCAACGGTCAGGAAGCAGAGCTGATTCTGAACGGCCGCGTACTGGGCAGAAAGCTGTTTGAGAAGAAAAAAGCGGTTTTTGAAATCCCCTATGAGGCCGGAACTCTGACGGCGCGCGTGCTGGATGAGAGCGGAAACGTTCTGGCGAAAGCCTCACTTCAGAGCGCAGTGGGCGAGGTATCCCTGCGCCTTCAGGCCGAGCCCAAATTCACCGGGGACGACATCCACTATATCGCGGTGGATTTGGTCGGGGAGAATGGCGAGATTGAGTGCAACGCCGACCGTAAACTCACAGCCACCGTCACCGGCGGCGAGCTGCTGGGCTTTGGCAGCGCGAACCCGAAGACAGCGGAGAACTTCAAAGACGGCTGCTATACCACTTACTACGGCAGAGCCCTCGCCGTCATCCGCAAAACAGCTCAGGAGGCCACCCTCACCGTCAGCGGCGAAGGGCTGGAAACAAAAACGCTGGCGATTTAAAGCCGGAACAGATACAAGAAAACTTAAAAGCAATCACGGCACCCCGGGCGAGGAATGAAATCTCCCCGGGGTGTTTTAAATCATACGATTCTGATATTCCATCATGCGCCGAAAGTTGATTTTACCTCAAAAGGGTGTTAGAATTATCTAACAATGGGCAAGGCCTAAAGCTCCGGCTTAGAAAGGAAGATTTATGGCTAAAAAAGTAAAATGTGATTATCTGCAAAGGGTTGCTTCTCTCGTGGAAGAGGCTTATGGCACGGACAAGGCAACAACTGTCATGGCGGCGGCCTGGACCCGGTACATGGAACTACTGGAGGAAAATGAGGACGACCCGAAGGCCTATTGGATTCACACCCGGGAGCGGATTTACCCGGCGATTTCGCTTTTTGACGGTCTGCTTGCGGCGGGCGTGGAGCGGCAGGAGGCGGCCGACTTCGTGGTGGAGTATTACCACAAGCGCAGCGAAAAATCCGCGGTCATGGTGAAAAAACTGGTGTCGCTGCCGGGCTTGTACAAGCACATCCCGTCTCTCTTTTCCAAGTTGACGCTGAAGATGTTCGGCGAAAAGTCCGGCTTTCAGTACAAGCTCTATGACACGCCCAAAAACGAGATGAAAATCGACATGCTCCTGTGCCCGTATTTTGAAAACTGCAAGAAGTACGGCTGTCCCGAAATCGCCCGCGGTTTCTGCGAGGCGGACGATATTTGCTACGGAAACATGCACCCGAAGCTGATCTGGGGCCGCACGCAGACTCTCGCCAAGGGCGGCGACCGCTGCGATTTCAATATCAAGGTAAAGGAGTAAACGAATGAACGAAAATTCTAAACGCCTGCGCGCGCTTGTGTACGCGGCGGTGTGCCTGGCACTTTGCATGATCCTGCCCATTCTGACGGGGCACATTCCCCAGATCGGGAAGATGCTGTCCCCCATGCACATTCCGGTTTACCTGTGCGGCTTTCTGGTGGGCTGGCCCTGGGCCGTGGCGGTGGGCTTCATCGCGCCGCTTCTTCGCGGCGCGCTGTTTAGCTACCCGGCGCTCGTGCCCGGCGGAATTTCGATGGCCTTTGAACTGGCGACTTATGGCTTCGTTTCGGGTTTTCTTTATCCGATTTTGTTAAAGCGCTTTAAACGAGCGGCGGCGGTATATGCTGTACTCATTATTGCTATGGTCTGTGGGCGCATTGTCTGGGGCATCCTGAGGTTCATCATCGGCACGATTTCGAGTGCCGGCTTTACGATGGAGCAGTTCATCGCAGGCGCACTCACACAGGCGATTCCCGGCATCATCCTGCATTTGATTCTCATTCCGGTGCTGGTTTTGACGCTCGAAAATGCGGGCGTGTCACTCCGGAAATAAGGAGCAGACCCCGGCGAAATCAAGGCGGCGGAAAACTAACAAGAAAAAGGTGTCTTTGGACACCTTTTTTTGTCAATCCAAGCCTTGCTTTATGAGAGGAATTGGATATAATAGTCCGAGCGGGCTTCAGAAGATTGAGGCCCGGTTTTTCAGATAAGATGAAGGAGAGAGATATTAAGAAATGAGTGCGCTTCTTTCGACGGCTGTCGCACTGATGGCCGGATTGTTGATGACTCGTGTATTTAAAAAGCTGAACCTGAAGCTGCCGGATGTGACAGCGTTTCTGATTGCAGGTATTCTGGTGGGCCCGTACGTGCTGGGTGCGCTGGGCGTGGAGGGACTGGGCTTTACCACCATGGAAGAGGTGGAAAAGGTCAGTATCCTGTCCAACGTCGCACTTGGATTTATCGCCTTTGATATCGGAAACGAGTTCCGCCTCGCGCAGCTCAAGCAAATCGGCAAGACGGCGACGGTGATTGGTATCTTCCAGGCTGTGACGGCCACGATTTTCGTGGACATCGCCCTGATTGCGCTTCATTTCCTGTTCCTGAAGGACGTACTGCCGCTGCCGGCGGCCATCACGCTGGGCGCCATCGCTGCCGCGACCGCCCCGGCCGCGACCTTGATGGTTGTTCGTCAGTACAAGGCCAAGGGCCCGCTGACTGACCTGCTGCTGCCCATCGTTGCTTTGGATGATGCCGTGGGCCTGGTTGTTTTCGCCGTTTCCTTCGGTATCGCTCAGGCCATGCTGTCCGGCAACCTGAACGTGGTGTCCGTCATTGTGAATCCGCTCATTGAAATCGTGGGCTCCCTGGTGCTCGGTTCCATCATGGGCTATCTGCTGACGCAGGTGGAGAAGCTTTTCTACTCCAACACCAACCGTCTGTCCATGACCATCGGCTTTGTGCTGATGACCATCGCCCTGTCTTCGCTGGAGTTCGAGCTCGGCGGGGGAGTGAAGATCGGCTTTTCGTCGCTGCTTGTCTGCATGATGTTGGGCACTATTTTCTGCAACCTGAGTGAATATTCCGTGGATATTATGCAGCGATCCTCCAAATGGACCTCGCCGCTATATGCCGTGTTTTTCGTGATTTCCGGCGCCGAACTGGAGCTGTCCGTTTTCGCTTACCCCTTGATTATTCTGGTCGGTGTCGTGTATATTTTAGTCAGATGCCTTGGTAAGTACTTCGGTGCGCGGTGGAGCTGCGACTGGATGCACACCAGCAAAACGGTGCGCAAGTACCTGGGCATTACGCTGTTCCCGCAGGCCGGCGTGGCACTAGGCATGGTCGTGAGCGCGCAGGAGCTCGGCACGGAGATGGGCTCCCTGATCCGCAACATCATCCTGTTCAGTGTCATGGTTTATGAACTCGTCGGCCCGCTCATGACGAAGTGGGCGCTCGGTAAGGCCGGCGAAATCCAGCCCGGAAAGAGCGAGAAGGAGAACCGCGACCGCTTTGCGAAGAAGTCGGATGCGCAAAAAGCCTGACCGCTTGGCCTGAAGGCCTGGCGTGACCGCTTGCCTGACCTGAAGGTCCGGTGTGGCGTGAATGCCTGGCAAAAAAGGCCCTCGGCCTTGGTGTTTTGAGTGGGAGGAAAAATTTGAAAACGCTTTATTTTGATCTTGGAACGGGTGCGGCCGGAGACATGCTTTCGGCCGCCCTTTTAGAATTAGTGCCTGATCCCGAGGCGGCGCTTGCCGCGCTGAATGATCTCGGTATTCCCGGCGTGACTTTTGTGGCCGAAAAAACGACCAAGATGGGCGTCACCGGTACGCGCATGCATGTCATCGTGAACGGTGAGGAAGAGGGCGAAGAGCCGGGTTCTGAACACGGCTACGAGCATGAACATGAACATGCCCACGGCCATCACCATCACAGCTTTGAGTCTGTCGAGAAGACGGTAAAAGCCATGAGCGCTTCGGACGATTTGAAGAACGACGTGCTTTCCGTTTATCGTCTGATTGCCGACGCTGAGAGCCGTGTGCACGGCGTTCCGGTGGAGGAGATTCACTTCCATGAAGTGGGGGCCATGGACGCCATTGCGGATGTGGCCGCGGCGTGCTATCTGATGGACCTCTTGGAGTTGGATGAAATCGTGGCTTCTGTCGTTCATACCGGCTTTGGCACGGTGCGCTGTGCCCACGGCGTGCTTCCGGTGCCCGCTCCGGCGACAGCCATTTTGCTGGAAGGCGTGCCCATGACGACCGGCCGCATTGAGGGCGAGCTTTTGACGCCCACGGGCGCGGCGCTGCTGCGTCATTTCGTCACTCGATTCGGGGACATGCCGGACATGACGGTGGAGAAAATCGGTTACGGCTTTGGCAAGAAGGACTTTCAGGTGCTGACTGCGGTAAGAGTTTTCCTTGGCGAAAGTACGGAGGACCCCGAGGAAACGATCCTCGAGCTCTCCTGCAATGTGGACGACATGACGGCCGAGGAGGTTGCCTTTGCCATGGAGCGGCTGTTTGAAGCCGGCGCCATGGAGGTGTACACCGTCGCCATTGGCATGAAAAAGTCCCGCCCGGGAACGCTCCTTCGGGCCATGTGCCGACCGGAGCAAAAGGCGGAACTTGTGAAGGTGATTTTTAAATATACGTCCACGCTGGGCGTGCGGGAAACTGTGACGCGCCGGAACATCTTGAGCCGGCACATGGAAGAGGTGGAGACACCCTACGGTCCGGTTCGCAAAAAGGTCTCGAGCGGTTATGGTGTGACCCGGGAAAAGTACGAGTACGAAGATGTAGCCCGGATTGCGCGGGAGCAGGGACTTTCACCGGAAGAAGTCAAACGGCTGCTGCCGTAAAAGTTGCTGCCGCAAAAGTTACTACCGTAACGGCGCGCTCATGCGTTCAGCGCTTTCTGAGCTCGGCTATAGGAGTATTTTCGCTCCCGATTCATGGTGGGAAGAGCGCTTGTGCTATTCATGGCGGGGGCCTTCGGCTTTTGACCGGCGGCAGGCGAGGTGCCGCTTGTTAACAGAAAGCGGCGGTCTTCCTCTGAAAGAGCCAGATAGCCTTTCACATCTATGCGCAGATACTTTTCAAAGGCCTTGTTCAGATAGCGTGTGCTGGAAAAGCCGGCATCGAGCGCAATGTCCAGAATTTTGGCCTCCGGCCGGCGGTTAATGAACGCCAGTGCGTGGCGGAAGCGAAAGTAGGTAACGTAATCCTGAAAGGACATGCGCAGCATGTCGGACACCAGATGGGAAATAAAATATTCAGACAAGTGCTCACGCTCTGCGAGATCGCGGAGCGTGATTTTTTCGGTGTAATGCTCCGAAATGTACTCGGTAATGCGCGTCATGCGCTTGGCATTCAGGTAATTGGTGCCCACTTCCGAATGTTCATCTAAAAAGAGAATCTGATTTTCCAGCAGCAGGGTTAGCAGCTGCAAAACGAGCGTGGTGCATTTGAGCTCCTTATAGGGGTCTTCACTGAAGTACAGGCGCGCTGCCGAAATCAGAAGACGGTAGGCCTCATCATGAAGGGCGCCTTCCGCCAGCAGCGGTACCTTCACCCGCATATTCTCGAGCTTTTTATCCAGACTTAGGTACACATCCGAGGGTACCTGAAAAACGATAACAAGATTATCATCCTCGGAGGAGAGGGCGTGCATTTGGCCGCGGTTAATGAGGTAAATCCCGCCTTCGGGCACAAAAAAGCTTTCGGTATCGAGCAGTGCCGTGATGCTCCCTTTCAAAAGAAGGCCGACTTCCAGGTCGGCGTGGCCGTGGGGCATGCGGGAATGAATTTCAATCACCAGCACCTCCAGCGGGTGCATGATTTGATGAGGAACGATTTCGATTTCGTGACTGCGTGCCATAGCAAAGTCCTTTCTTAACGGAAAAACAATGTAATTCAAGATTATCAGCATTGGGCAAAAAAGTAAAGAGTTAAAAGCAAGATAGTCATTTATTCTGCCGAAAGATTTTGTACACTAAAGACAACAAAAAACGAAGCGGCCCGATGAAGTTTGTGCAGGCCGAAAATATTAAGGAGGTTATTTCAATGAGCGAATTTTTCCCGAATGTTCCTCAGATTAAGTATGAGGGTCCCGAGAGCAAGAATCCCTTTGCTTTCAAGTATTATGACGCGAACCGCGTAATCCTGGGCAAGACCATGGAAGAGCACCTGCCCTTCGCCATGGCCTGGTGGCACAACCTGTGCGCCAACGGCGTGGATATGTTCGGTGTGGGCACCGTGGATAAGAGCTTCGGTGTTGTGCCGGGTACCATGGAGCATGCCAAGGCCAAGGTCGATGCCGGTATCGAATTCATGCAGAAGCTGGGCATCAAGTACTACTGCTTCCATGATGTCGACGTGATTCCGGAGGATCCGGAGGATATCAACGAGACCAACCGTCGTCTGGACGAGATTACCGATTATATTCTGGAGAAGACCCAGGGTACGGACATCAAGTGCCTGTGGACCACCTGCAACATGTTTGGTAACCCGCGCTTCATGAACGGCGCCGGAAGCTCCAACAGTGCTGATGTGTACTGCTTCGCGGCGGCGCAGGCTAAGAAGGGCATCGAGAATGCTGTTAAGCTGGGCGCCAAGGGCTTTGTGTTCTGGGGCGGCCGTGAGGGCTATGAGACACTGCTCAACACTAACATGGCGCTGGAGCAGGACAACATCGCGAACCTGTTCACGATGTGCCGTGACTACGGCCGCAAGATCGGCTTCACCGGCGACTTCTATATCGAGCCCAAACCGAAAGAGCCCATGAAGCATCAGTACGACTTCGACGCGGCGACTGCCATCGGCTTCCTCAGAAAGCATGGCCTGGACAAGGATTTCAAGATGAACATCGAAGCCAACCATGCTACGCTCGCCGGCCACACCTTCCAGCATGAACTGCGCGTTTGCGCCGTGGAAGGCATGATGGGCTCCGTCGATGCGAACCAGGGCGACACGCTGCTGGGCTGGGATACCGACCAGTTCCCGACCAACGTTTACGATACCACCATGGCCATGTATGAAATCGTCAAGGCCGGCGGCCTTCGCGGCGGTCTGAACTTCGACTCCAAGTGCCGTCGTCCGAGCAACACCATGGAAGACATGTTCTACAGCTACATCGCCGGTATGGATTCCTTCGCACTGGGCCTGATCAAGGCAGCCGAAATCATCGAAGACGGTCGTATCGACAGCTTCGTCGAGGAGCGCTACGCTAGCTGGAACGAAGGAATCGGCCTGAAGATCCGCAACCACGAGGTCACCCTTGAGGACCTTGCGGCTCATGCAGCCGAGCTGAAGAAGCCCGAGGCTCCCGGCTCCGGCCGTCAGGAATACCTCGAGTCAATCGTCAATAACATCTTGTTTAGAGGTTTCTAACGGCGGCATGACCGTTATCAGGCTTCAAGCGCCTGAGCCGCCGTGCGAAAAGGGAAAAGAGCA